>Ga0307988_1000237_pt1 | contig 42077 bp, 37 predicted proteins | sample EllFjometagen183_FD_203166 | JGI IMG/M metagenome (GOLD analysis project Ga0307988, IMG submission 203166) | Marine microbial communities from Ellis Fjord, Antarctic Ocean - #183 | ecosystem: Environmental > Aquatic > Marine > Unclassified | place: Southern Ocean | collected 2014-10-08 | reverse complement strand
ATGCGGACTGGAGGAACACTTTTACGCGGCATTGGAATCATAAGGTTAAAGGCGAAAATTGGATTGAGAAATATGGCCTATAACCTTACTCGATACTCCTTGTTAGCGGCAGTGTGATGGGAGTAGTTCGCCCTGATTGGCTAAAATGCAAAAACAGGGCTTAAAAACGATACAAAATGAGTTCAGTAATAGCTCTTTTGAATCAGGAAAGACTAGCCGCTTTCTTTGTTAGGGAAAAGGCCTGCTCCCACGGGGGTATTTGCTTAGGCAAAATCCAATTTTTCAAGGGTGCCTAAAGTAAAGGAATCATTTCAGCACTTATTGTCATGATGAGGGTGGAAAGGTCTACAGAACACTAATTTTCTAAGTTTAGTTACCAACACATAAGAAGAAAAAGATAATGACAGGAAAAAGAAAAATATGTGTAATCACAGGCACCAGGGCAGAGTATGGTTTGCTTTATTGGCTGATGAAAGAAATTGAAGATTCAAATGATCTAGAACTGCAACTAGTTGTGACTGGTATGCATCTTTCGCCTGAATTTGGTCTCACCTATCAACAAATTGAAGATGATGGGTTCGTCGTTAAACACAAAGTGGAGATGCTACTCTCTTCTGACACACCGGTTGGTATAAGCAAATCAATGGGCTTGGCAATGATTGGGTTTGCAGACGTTTTTGCTGACTTACTCCCAGACCTTCTTGTCGTTTTGGGTGATCGTTTTGAAATATTCGCAGCTGCAAGTGCTGCTTTGGTGTGTAAGGTTCCTATAGCTCACATACATGGTGGAGAGATCACCGAAGGAGCTTTCGACGAAGCCTTTCGACATTCCATCACTAAAATGGCTCATTTGCACTTTACGGCGACTGAAGAGTACCGGAATCGGGTCATACAGTTAGGAGAGCAACCAGATAATGTTTTTAATGTCGGTGCCATTGGTATAGACAATATTAAACGATTCAAACTTCTTTCTCGTGAAGATTTTGAAGAATCGGTTGACCTTAAACTTGCTAAAAGAAATTTGCTGATAACATTTCACCCTGTTACTCTGGAAGAAGGCACAGCAGCGGAGCAATTTGCCAATTTGTTACAGGTCTTGGATGAGTTGGAAGAAACGCACCTCTTTTTTACCAAGGCCAATGCTGACACAGATGGTCGTATTATTAATGAAATGATAGACAACTTTGTCTCTCGAAATGCAGATAAAGCTATTGCTCATACGTCACTTGGGCAAATTCGATATCTTTCTGCTTTGCAATATATGGACGGAGTGGTCGGGAATTCCTCTAGTGGTATTATAGAAGCCCCTTCATTTCAAATTGGTACAGTGAATATTGGTGATCGTCAAAAAGGCCGGATTCAGGCTTCAACTATTATTAGTTGTAGTCCTTCTCTAAAGAGTTTAAGAAAGGCATTGTTACGGCTCGACACTACTGAATTCAGGGAACATATTCGAAATGTTAAGAACCCTTACGAATTTCAGGGCACTTTGGCTAAAATTATCAATGTAATTGGCTGTAATATCGGAAATATACCCACAAAGAAAACTTTTTATGATCTTGCCGATCAGGTGAAATAGAATGGAACCCTACAAAAAGAAAGATGAACTTGTAAAACAAACAGATTTTATATCAAAGTTTGATGAAACTACTGAAAAGCTTGAACGCAAGTATGGATTACCTGGAGGAGTTTCATTTTGTCAAAAGTGTGTTATTTCAAATCAGCGACCTAATTCAGCGATTGAATTTAAACATACTGCTGCAAGTAAGAAGAAAACCATCAATTTTGATGAACATGGTATTTGTGATGCTTGTAGAACTACCGAAGCAAAGCTTGAGAAAACCAATTGGCAGGAGCGTGAACAGGAATTGATTGAACTCTGTGATCGTTACAGAAAAAATGACGGGTCATATGATTGCCTGGTTCCTGGCTCGGGAGGGAAAGATAGTTTCTATCAGGCCCATATTTTGAAATATAAATATGGAATGCATCCCTTAACGGTAACCTGGGCTCCTCATATGTATACTGATTGGGGGTGGAAAAATTTCCAGGCGTGGTTAGGAGCCGGATTTGACAACTATTTGATGACACCTAATCCACGCATGCACCGCTTGATAACCCGCCTTGCTGTAGAAAATTTATTCCATCCTTTTCAGCCATTTATGTTTGGTCAAAAATCATACGCACCCAAAATTGCAGCGACAATGAATATTCCGTTGATCTTCTATGGAGAAAATGAGGCTGAGTATGGAAATCCAATACAAGATACAAACTCCGCTAAGCGTGACTGGTCGTACTTCACAGGGGGAAAAAAGGATGAGATCTATCTAGGAGGTGTTTCAGTACAAAATCTTATGGATTGTTTTGGTCTTGAAAAGGTTGATCTTGATCCTTACCTACCTATTGACCCTAGTTTAATTGAAGAAAAGGGTATAGAAGTACATTATCTGGGACATTATTTGCCCTGGCATCCTCAAGGGGCGTATTATTATGCGGTGGAGCATGGAGGCTTTCAAGCATCTCCAGAAAGAACCCCAGGAACATACAGTAAGTACAACAGTATTGATGATAAGATTGACGACTTTCACTATTATACAACATTTATAAAATTCGGTATTGGTCGGGCAACATATGATGCTGCACAGGAAATTCGTAACGATGAAATCACCCGTGAGGAAGGAGTTGCATTAGTAAAAAAATATGATGGTGAATTTCCAGAAAGATTTGTTGACGAGATCTTTGAGTATTTAAGTATTCCGGAAAAGGAATTCCCCACAGCTAGTAAGATGTTTGAAGAACCCATAATGAACAGGGATTATTTCTCTGATCTTACTGATTCTTTCCGTTCTCCTCATCTGTGGAAACGTGAACATGGCACATGGAAACTTCGTCATATTGTTTGGCAAAAAAGTGACGTCGTAGATGCGTAATATAAGATTAATTGCGAGGTTGGATGTCAAGGCACCAAATCTTGTGAAAGGTATTCAGTTTGAAGGACTTCGTAAGTTGGGAGACCCAAATGCTTTTGCTCTAAAATACTATTTACAGGGAGCAGATGAGATTTTTTATGAAGATATAGTTGCGAGCTTATATGAGCGAAATAGTCTACTTGGGATTATTGAGCAAACAACTGATAACGTGTTTGTTCCCATTACTGTGGGTGGAGGGATCCGCAGTATTGATGATGTTGCGGCGGCACTACGTGCTGGAGCCGATAAAGTTTCGATTAATACGGCTGCAATTAAGAATCCGGATCTCATCACTGAGGTTTCCAGAAGGTTTGGGAGTCAGTGCATGGTGCTTTCTATTCAGGCAAAACATAATAATCACGGGTGGGAAGCCTACTATGATAATGGTCGAGAACACAGTTATTTTGATGTAATTGACTGGGCTCAAAAAGGAGAGAAGCTTGGAGCTGGTGAGATTATGCTCACATCAGTAGATCAAGAAGGCACTGCTAAGGGTTTTGATGTTGACTTGGTTCGAGCAGTTACAAATGTAGTTTCTATTCCAGTTATTGCCAGCGGCGGAATGGGTAAACTTGAAGATATTACTCCTGTTGTTAATGAAGGGCATGCCGATGCTGTGGCTATGGCCCATGTGCTTCACTATGACAATTTGACGATTGGAAACATTCGATCGTATTGTATCGAAAATACCATCCCTGTACGTACTATTTAGCTCCTGGAGAGGAAGTATGAATGAAGTTGTGATTGTTGACTATGGTATGGGGAATATCAAAAGTGTACAGCGAGGGCTTGAATATGTTGGAGCAACGGCGACACTCAGTTCTAACCCTGAGGTGATCGCCAAGGCTGGCCGTCTGGTTTTGCCGGGTGTTGGAGCTTTTGCGGATGGCATGAGAGGAATGGAAGAAGCTGGCTTGGTTGATGCTGTTCTTCGTTTTGCCAGGACGGGAAATCCGTTGTTAGGAATATGCCTGGGAATGCAAATGCTTCTTGAACAAAGTCAAGAATATGGAAATCACCACGGACTTGGTTTAATTCCAGGTGATGTCATAGAAATCCCTCAGAAGAATGGGGGGCATTTCTATAGAAAAACACCCCATATAGGGTGGAATGCATTGCAAACTGCTACCTCTGAAGATGATTGGCAGCAGACATGCCTTTCAGGTAGCTCTGTCCATGAGTTTTTCTATTTTGTTCATTCATTTATGGCACATCCAGGCAGCGATACTGATTTATTAGCCCAGTGTGACTATAATGGCCTCCCGGTTACAGCAGCAGTTAAAAAAGACAATGTGACTGGTTTGCAATTCCATCCGGAAAAGAGTGGTGAAGCGGGGCTAAAAATTCTGCAACAGTTTGTGAGCCAGTAATGGAATCAATTTTTATTATAGCTGAAGCCGGTGTGAACCATAATGGAGACCATGAAAAAGCATTTCAGCTTGTTGATATGGCTGTCGAAGCTGGGGTAGATGCTGTTAAGTTTCAGACGTTTAAGGCTGAGAATGTCGTCACTGAAAATGCTGAAAAGGCGACTTATCAGAAGAAGACAACTGGTAATACAGAGTCACAATTCGAGATGCTAAAAAGACTTGAGCTTCCTCATGAAGTACATCATGAGTTGAAGAGTTATTGTAAAGGAAAAAATATCAAATTTCTTTCCACAGCCTTCGATTCAGAAAGTTTAGACTTTCTTGTGAATGACCTTGGTTTAAAAAATCTAAAAATACCTTCAGGCGAAATAACTAACGGCCCGCTGCTACTAGCGCATGCACAGACAGGGTGTGACTTGATCCTTTCTACGGGTATGGCAACACTCGGTGAGGTAGAGGAAGCTTTAGCCGTTTTAGCATTTGGTTTTTTGAACAGCACCAATATGAAACTGAAACCATCTAGGGAGGCCTTTCTGGAAGCATTTTTATCAGAATCGGGTCAGAAAGTATTAAAGGAAAAAGTTAGTATTTTGCATTGTACAACTGAATACCCTGCACCACTGCAAGAGATTAATCTCAATGCAATGATTACTATGCGGAATGCTTTCGGGTTGGAAACTGGATATTCTGACCACAGTGAGGGGATAATTGTCCCAACCGCCGCTGCTGCGATGGGGGCTCGAATTATTGAAAAACATTTTACATTGGATAAGTCACTTCCGGGGCCTGACCATAAGGCCTCGCTGGAGTATGGTGAATTGAGTGAAATGGTAAATGCAATTCGAACTGTTGAACAGGTGCTGGGAGATGGTGTCAAAGTGCCAGTATTTTCAGAATTAAAGAATCGAGCTGTTGTGAGGAGAAGTCTTGTTGCGCGAACAGGCATACAGCGTGGAGATGTTATTTCTAAAGAAATGGTATCAATTCTTCGTCCATGTGGGGGGAAGTCTCCAATGGAGTACTGGGATGTTGTTGGAGAAACACAGCTAACTACTATTTGTAAAGGGGAAAATTTTTAATGAACTATGATGAAGTTATTCTTGATCATTATAAGTCTGTTGCTGCATCTGATGGGAAGTTTTCAACTTCGACTATGAAAGATGAGCACATAAGGAAAGCCGAAACAGATGTGATTGAGAACTTTCTCAATGAATCTATCAAGGGAAAAGATCACCGAGGTATTACAATTGCTGATATTGGTTGTGGCAATGGCTATACTTTATCAAAGGTATCTGAAAAGTTTCCAGGACAAACATTTGTAGGGTATGAGTATACTCCGGAGTTGTATGAGCTTGCTAGGGAAAGGTTTGTAGGAGTTGACAACGTTAGTGTCTATAAAGGAGATATTAGAGAGTGTTTCGATAAAACAAACGGGTATGATATTTGTTATACACAACGTGTATTGATAAATTTATTAGATAAAAATGATCAATGTAATGCCATTGGCAATATTGTTGATGCAGCTCGAGCAGGTGCCGACTTATTATTTGTTGAATCGTTTCAGTTTGGACTGGATGAATTGAATAGTGCCCGAAAAGAATTTATGCTGGATCCAATTGAGTCTGCACATCATAATTTATTGTTAGATCAAGAATTTTTCGATTGGTTGAAGCAGAAAAACCTATCCATAAATGATACTGTTAAAAATAATTTCCTGTCATCCTATTACTATGTCGCGAGAGTTCTACACCCGCATCTACTTGGGGATATAAAGTTCACTAGAAATTCACATTTTGTTAAATTTTTATCATCTTTAATAAATGAGAATTTCGGGCAATATTCTCCCGTCCAGGCCTATGCATTTAGAAAGTAATGTTTTTAATATGTCCCTGTTTATTTGAGGTGAATAATGCATGATTGGCGGAAAGTAATTCTCCTGCAGACAGACACCATGCAAGAGGCAATTGAAGTATTAAATGCTGAATCTTTGCAGATTGTGATGGTGGAGGATGATGAAAATAGGTTGATTGGAACCGTGACCGACGGAGACATTCGACGTGGTTTGCTGAAACATAATTCCATTGATACTCCCTTGTCTGCTTTTATGAATCAAAAACCTACTGTTGCGACTGCTACAGAGAGTGAAGAAGCAATTATTGCCAAGATGAGAAGCCAAGATATTCTACAGATTCCTGTCCTCGACAGTAACGGAAAGGTAGTAGGGTTAGAAACGCTGCAACTGCTACTCGAAAAAAAGAGTTATGATAATCCTGTATTCCTAATGGCAGGAGGCTTTGGTAAACGGCTTCATCCCCTGACTGATAATATACCCAAACCATTACTCAAAGTCGGGAAAAAACCCATTCTGGAAACTATTTTGAATCAGTTTGCAGAAGCTGGGTTTCATGATTTTTATGTTTCTACCCACTATAAGGCAGAGATGATAAAAAAGTATTTTGGTGATGGGAGTGACTGGGATGTCTCAATAAAATATGTTCATGAAGACACCCCGCTTGGCACTGCCGGCTCTCTTGGACTTCTCCCTGATGATTTGCCAGACATTCCACTGATAATGATGAATGGTGATCTGTTGACGAAGGTCGATTTTCAACAGCTCCTTAATTTTCATGTTGAGCATTGTGGCGATACAACCATGTGCGTACGAGAGTATGATTTTCAAGTGCCGTATGGAGTCGTCAAGGCCGAAGGTCAGTGTGTTACCAGTATTGTTGAAAAGCCTGTACATAAATTCTTTGTGAACGCAGGAATATATGTGCTTAATCCCTCGATTCTTAAGTCTTTGGATGGCTCACAATATCTGGATATACCGGAGTTGTTTGGAACGGTGATAAAGGAAGGTGGGCAGGTCAATATGTTTCCCTTACATGAGTATTGGCTGGACATTGGTCGGATAGAACAATTTGATCAGGCTCAGCATGATTCAATCGAGTTATTTACGTAGAAAATATGGAAAGATTGCGACATAGGTTTGTTCTGCTTGGATTGATGATAAACACAGGCCCCCCCGTGAAGCAAATTGGTACATTAAGGCAGCTGTTTACGAGTATTGAAAACAATGTCTGTTCCATTAGTTATCCAGCTCCTTATTTCTTCTTTAGTATGTTGTTAATACTTCGGCTACGGCTAGATACTGTTGGAGCTGTAATAATCAAAATGTAGACTCAAGAGAAGAACAGATATTCTTTCGTTTCCATTATTAAACCTGAATTCATATTCTTTTATACATTCGAAACCATCTTAGAATAGATTACGTTTTTTTGAAGGTGTTTGATAAAAATAATATTTTTAACAGATACCTGCATGCATGTTGAGTTTCCATCCCAAATTATTCAAAATGAATCAACTAAAGAGTTTGAAAGTATTTCTTGTAAAACGAATGGTACGCTTTTGCAGTTTACTGAGTTGGATACTCGCAAAAATAATTCAAGTTGAAGTCCCGACGATGTTGCCTGTCTGGAATGAGGGGTGGTGTATAAAAAGATCCGGAAAAGTTATAAAACTAATCAGATGACAGAGTCACTTTCCAAGTATGCATTACATGGAACTGTAAAGTTTGGCTACCATACATGTTTATATGGTGAAGGGGAAATTGTTGTGGGAAAAACACCTGTTTTGGACATAATTGTTTGATTTTAGCAGAGAGAAAAGTTGATGAAATTGTTATAGGTACACACTGTGCTATAGCACACAACGTTCATAGCAGTACTTCCTTACATAAGAAAAGAAAGTATTATAAAAATGAGATATACAGCGAGGCGATGGGGCAAGATATCAGGATCGGGCTTTATGTGTGGATTGGTGCGAATGTTTATATCAATGGTGGGACCACTATAGGTGATAACATGATTCTTAGCCAATAGCGTGTTTACAAAGACATTCCTGCAGACATCATTTTTGAGGGTGTACCGGCAAAATTTATTAGATCCAAAAGTGATTATCTGGATTGATAATAGGGCAAACGAATAAACTTATTACAGATAGAGTAAATTGTGGATAAAATTTGGGAAATAATTAGAAGTTTTGCTGAAATATTGGAACCTAAACAAAAAATTAAGTTCTGGTTTCTTTTGTTTTATATGTTGCTGTATGCTGGTATTGAATTGCTCATTGTCGCTGTGTTGTCAGGCTATATTTCATTGCTGGTGAGTAATGGTGCTCCTCCAACTGTGCCATATTTTGCAAAGATGCACTCTTATTTTAACAATCATTCACAGAAAGATCTGATTTTGTATGTAAGCTTAATTGTATTGATTACAGTTGTTCTGAAAAATGTTTCGAAACTTATTTTGGAATACAGTGTAAGCAGATATAGTTCGAATATTAGCGTTGATATAGGAAAGTATCTGACTACCGGTTTTTTGAACTTACCTTATGAATGGTTTATGAGACAGAAAATATCAGATCTTATACTCGTTATTCAATGGCGCTCTCAGGTTGGTATGATGATCGCTTCTTTATTAAATATTACAGCTGATACTGTCCTTGCATTAGTGATGCTGATTGCTCTTGTTATTTTCAATTCTATCACATCTCTTTTATCAATTGCTGTGATTGGAGTACTAGGGTTTATAATGTTTTTATTGGTAAAAAAGCATTTAGATTATAACGTGACTATCCTAAAGGATAGTTCGCTGAAAATTCATAGATCATCTTCAAGAACAATGTATGGATTTAAGGAAATGAAAATTTATGGTATGGAAAATGAGGCATTAGCAGAATATCTGAGTCCTGCCAGAAGCTATGCGAAAGCAAACGCACTAAAATCTTTTTTCCTTTTGGTACCATCATTGGCAGTGGAAACCATTGGGCTTACCTTTTTGGTTTCTTTTGTTGCGCTTACTATTTTAACTCAGGAGCAATCTGGAACTCTAATTTCCAGTCAGCTCGTAGTCTTTGTCTTGATAGTTTGGCGCGCTCTTCCTGCTGTAAGTCGTATTATTAATAACCTTACAAAATTTAGAAAGGTATTGCCAGTTGTCCTAACTGTTAGGGAATATGTGGAAAAGATAAGGTCAGGAATAAGACAAGGTGTGAAGTCAAAAGAACATGGTAAAATTGTTCTCCATAGCAATCTGGAGATTCGCAATTTGGTCTTTTATTATTCAGCCAGTGACGAACCCGCTTTGAATAAAGTCGACTTTTTTCTTAAAAAAGGAACATCTGTTGGTGTCGTTGGTTTTTCAGGGTCAGGTAAAAGTACTTTAGCTGATCTGTTGGTAGGTTTGTTGAAACCTCAAAGCGGTCTTTTGAAGGTTAATGATCAAACCAGGTCCCTTGAATCTGCGCATATTTCACTCGATAAGATGGCTTATGTGTCTCAGACACCTTTCTTTTTTGATGGTACTATTGCTGAAAATATTGCTTTTAGCTTGAACCGTGATGCAATAGATCATGATCTGTTGCTAGAATGCTGTAGTATGGCCGCTATAGGGGAGATGCTTGAGAATCTTCCCGAAGGGTTCGAAACTCTTATTGGAGAAAGAGGTGTAAGATTATCTGGCGGACAGTTACAACGTGTTGCGATAGCAAGAGCATTATATAGAAAACCTGATATTATTTTATTTGACGAGTCCACTAGCTCCCTTGACCTCAAGAGTGAGCAGGCTATACAAGAAACAATTAGTCAGCTTGCCGGTAATATGACTCTTGTAATTATTGCCCATCGACTAGAAACAGTTGAAAATTGTGACCAGATAGTTTGGATTGATAATGGCTGTATCGTTGATACCGGTCCTGCAAACTTAATTTTACCAAAATATAGGGATGCACTCCAATAAATTATATAGAATAATGGAAAAGGGTAGCAGCAATATTAATTTTGACCGAATTCTCTATGGTGTGACACTCAGCACACTGTTGATACTGGTTGCTTGGTACTACAAAGTAGTCATCTGCTTTGAATTTGCGTATAATGATGATTTACGCACGCTTAGTCAGGTACAGAGGTTGAGCATTGGAGAAATTTTTAAGTCGACTATTATTGATAGTTGGTATTATAGACCATTAATACAACTGTTTATTAAAGGATCACAGGAATTATTCTCTGAATCTGCATATCCAATTAGAGTATGCCAAGTTGTGCTTCACTTGAGCACGTTAGTTCTGTTTGTACAAATTTGCAAAGTACAGAAATTGAATAGAATTGCTATTAATCTGGGCTTGTTATCTTTGTGTTTTGCGCCGTTCACATATTTTGGTATTGCAAAATATGCCATTGAAATTGGAACGTATTTCATTGGATTCTTATTTGTTTTGTCAGTGTTGATGATTGTAAAAGAAAAATTGGAACCGATTTCTGCTAGTTTGATTGCTATTTTAGCCTTGTTAACTCGTGAACAAGGGTTATTGATTGCACTAACTTGCTTTTTGTATTTCTCATTTTCCAAGAAGGTTATTGGTACCATTACAATGGGATTGCTTGTTTTCTCGTATTTAATATTCAGAATCGTAGCTTTTGGACAATTAGGCGGGGAAGGGGTTCTGGGATCATCAGGTTGGTTTTTTGAATTTTTGACGGTATCTCAGCTTGAAGAAAAAATTGGTGATAATATGATACTGTTTTTTGTTTACAACATTGTATCACATTTAATCAGTCTGGTGTCTTATGTTCCAGTTAAAGGACAGATCCTTATGCCAGATATTCGTATGGGATGGCTTATTGGCACGCAGTTACTTACATCTGCTGCTATTGTTTATGGGTTTTGTCGATATCGTAAAATAAACAATTTTTCTAATATGAAGAATATCAATATTCTATTGGTTGTGATGATAAGCAACGCCGTTATTGCTTATAGTTATTGTCGTTACAGGATGCTTTTTGTTGCGGGAATCTCTCTGAGTTACCTGTTGAGCTATGGAGTGAACGCTATTCTATTCCATTCCAGAAACAAGAAAATTCTGTATATAGTTCCTTTCTTGTTATGTTTGTTATGGAGTGGATCTGCTATACTACAATTGCAGAAATTAACTATAAAATCGGATAGACTTAAACATCATTACAGAGTTGAAACGATCGCTATAGCAGGCGTAGATCAAAAAATATATAATAATATTCGTGACCGGTTGATAGATTGATGATGAAAAAAATTCTTGTTTTTACAGCGACCTATAATGAGTCAGAAAATGTCCAAGATCTTCTTGGTGATATCCATCATTTTTTACCTGAAGCGGACATATTAGTTGTAGATGATAATTCTCCTGATGGAACAGGCAAAATATTACAAGAACTAGTAGATGATGACAGCAGAATAAAGGTAATTCACAGGCCAGGTAAGCTTGGTTTGGGGTCTGCTCATAAACTTGCCATGAAGTATTCTCTATTTCATAATTACGACTATCTAATAACTCTTGATGCAGACTTCTCTCACAACCCAAAGTATCTTTCTGAAATTGTATCCAATTTGAAGAAGTATGAATTTGTGATCGGATCTCGCTATACTGAGGGTGGGGAGTGTGATTATGGTTTGATTCGGATATTTATAAGTAGAACTGCTAATTTATTAACACGTTTGTTGCTTGGCATAAAATTGCGGGAAACAACAACCAGCTATCGTGGCTTTTCTTGCAATGTCTTAAGGAAAGTCAATTTCGATCATATTATGTCTGAGGGGTACAGCTTTTTTGTTGAGTCAATTTTTCGCGTTGTCCGAGAAACAGATAAAGTCTTTGAATTCCCTATTCATTTTGAGGACAGGCGAGCAGGTTCTACAAAAATATCAAAAACTGAAATCTATTTTGGAGTTCTGACACTTCTTAAATTGTTTTTTATTCGCATATTTCGGATTGAACGAAAGCAGGGATCAAAGGAAAATGAAACCATTGAGGATATGACAAATTGTGATATTTGCGGTTCTTCTTTCTGCTCCGAAACATATCCATCGACGTCATCTTTTCACAAGTCTGAAAAATTCAACTGTACAAGTGCTCATCATAATTCTCACGGGAGAATAGTGAAATGTTTGCAGTGTGGTGTTGTGTATACAAACCCCCAATTATCAAAAGAAAAAATGGTTGAGATGTATGCAAACATAGTAGACGACGTCTATCTGGAAAACATAGAAGCTCGGGAGGCGACTTTCTCGTACAACTTCAAGAAATTTCTTCATCTTATTCCACCTCGTGGAAAACTACTTGAAGTGGGATCCTATTATGGTATTTTTTTAAAAACGGCCAGAGAATATGGATATGATGTGTATGGTATTGAACCTTCTAAAGATGCCGCAAAGATCGCAAAAGAAAAATATAACATAGAAACGCTTGCTCCAACATTGTCCGAATTGGAAGGGAATACTGAGCAGTTTGATATTATAACATCCTGGGATGTCTTGGAACATCTTACCCACCCGATGCAAGAACTCTCATTAGTTGCACAGCAATTAAAACCCAAAGGTATCTTTGCCTTTTCGACACTGGATTATAAAAACTGGTATCCACGTTTGTTTGGACAGAGATGGCCCTGGATGATGGATATGCATATTTATTATTTTGATAAAGATAATATACAGCACATGCTGGAAAAAAATAATTTTGAATTAATTCATGTCGAATCCTATTGTCATATTATAACATGTGAATATTTCTTTAGAAAATTAAATGCACTTGGAGTTCCTGGTGCAGGTATTTTCAGTAAGGTTATTGGTAATTCTTTCATAGGTCGTCTTAAAATTCCTTTTAGTTTTGGGGACATTAAGTTGTTTGTAGCAAGAAAAAAAACATTCTCTGTATAAATTATATTGAAAGAATGTGGAATCCCCGCTCGAGTATTTTACGGATCACTGAAAATGAATAAAAAGGCTCTTATTATTGGTGTGTCTGGACAGGATGGGTCGTACCTGGCGAAGTTCCTTTTGCAGAAAGGGTACAAAGTTATCGGTGCTTCCCGTGATGCCATGCTTTCTTCTTTTTCTAATCTCAGTTACCTGGGGCTTGCAGGAGAGGTTGAATTGGAATCCGTCTCTCTCAATGATTTTAGAAGTGTTCTTCAGATATTGAAAAAATGTAAACCGGATGAGGTTTACAATCTAGCTGGTCAGACTTCTGTTGGTCTCTCTTTTGAAATGCCGGTTGAGACATTTGAAAGTATCAGTGTTGGGGTCTTGAATTTGTTGGAAGCTATTCGTTTCCTTGACAGGCCTATGAGATTATATAATGCTAGCTCTAGTGAATGTTTTGGCAACACTGAGGGACATCCAGCCACTGAAAACACATCTTTTAAACCACGCAGCCCCTATGCAGTTGCTAAAGCAGCTGCTTTTTGGCAGGTCTCTAACTATCGAGAAGCTTATGGCATGTATGCTTGTTCTGGAATTCTTTTTAACCATGAATCAGTTTTACGGCCTGAACGATTTGTCACAAAAAAAATTGTGAAAACGGCTTGCCGGATTGCAGCCGGGATAGAAAATAAATTGCGTCTTGGGAATATTTCAGTTCAGCGTGACTGGGGATGGGCACCTGAATATGTGGAAGCCATGTGGATGATGTTACAGCAGGATAAATCAGATGATTATGTTATTGCCACTGGACTAACTTCTTCATTACAGAATTTTGTTGAAGAAGTTTTCAAAAGACTTGATATGGACTGGCGAGAATATGTGGAGCACAACCCACAGTTAATAAGGCCAACAGATATTCAACTCTCTTGTGCTGATCCCGAAAAGGCTAATCAACAACTTGGCTGGAAGGCGCACCATACAATGCCTGATGTTGTCAGAATGATGGTTGAGGAAGAGCTGGTAACAGGAATTTTTTGAACAGATTATCTCCACTGACTAAATATGATCTATGATAGAGCTTCAAAATGAACTTAAAGGTATAATGTGTGAAAAATTTTTTAGATGACAAACGAATCCTTGTAACTGGTGCATGTGGTACAATTGGTACCCAATTAGTTGAAATGCTCTTGAATGATCAATATCTGCCTTCTGAGGTGATAGGGGTTGATAATAATGAGAGTGGCCTTTTCTTTCTTGAGCAGCAGCATCTTTCAGACCCTCGTGCACAATTTTCCCTTGCTGATATCAGAGATCGTGACGCCCTGGCCGGTAAGATGAAAGATGTTGATATCGTCTTTCACGCTGCCGCCTATAAACATGTTATTCTTTGTGAACGCTCTCCTTATGAGGCTGTGCAGACTAATGTTAATGGTGTACAGAATGTGATCTGGGCTGCTCAGGAAAATTCTGTGGAAAAGGTAATATTTACAAGTTCTGATAAGGCTGTTAACCCTACCAATGTCATGGGCACTTCGAAGCTGATGGGGGAGCGTTTAATGACAGCAGCCAATAGTAACTCCCTCAAAAAAGGTCCGATATTTGCGTCTACCCGTTTTGGCAATGTATTAGGTTCAAGTGGGTCTGTAATTCCTATTTTCCATCGTCAGATATCTGTTGGTGGACCGGTTACCTTAACTCATAGAGATATGACCCGTTTTGTGATGAGTATTGATAAGGCCGTTCGTCTGGTGATTGAGTCGGCAGAGATTGCTCGGGGGGGCGGGGTGTTTATCACAAAAATGCCGGTGATACGTATCAAGGATTTAGCTGAGGTGATGATTGAGGAGTTGGCACCTGAATATGGTTACGATCCATCTCAAATAAAAATTGAAGAGATTGGGACAAAGCCAGGCGAAAAACTCTATGAGGAGTTAATGAGTGATGAAGAAATGAGGCGAACAGTGGAATTACCTAATTACTTTGTTGTACTCCCCGCTTTTCGCGATATCTATCGGAATATTTCATACGACTATGATGATATTGTCAGTGATCATATAACGAATCCTTACAACTCTGCAAATGAAGAAGCATTGAGCAAGAAAGAGCTACTTGCATTTCTTCAATGTCATCATCTGTTAGATACTAATGATATTTCCCCAGCCGCTCCTGTCAAGCGCTACTGGCCAGGCGAAGGAGAGTAATATGCATGTCCTGATTCTTGGTGGTGACGGGTATCTTGGCTGGCCAACAGCCATGTATTTTTCCGAAAGAGGGCACACTGTTACAGTTATAGATAATTATTTTCGTCGAAATAGTTGCCTTGAACTGGATGCGACTCTGCTCTATCAGGTACCAACACTGATTGAGCGAGCCCAATTGTGGTATGAAAAGAGTGGGCATGAGATCAAGGTCGTTATTGGTGATCTTACTGACCCAGAAGTAATGCGAGCCCTCTTTTCTGAAAAGCTTACATATACATGGGCTGTTGATTACGAATACACTGGTATGCCTGATACTGTTGTGCATTACGCTGAGCAACCATCGGCGCCATACTCCCTCCTGAATTATGCGTATGCGAATCGGACCATAACTAATAATCTTCTGGTTACCAATAATCTGATGTTTGCAGTTAGGGATTTCAATAAGGATATCCATATAATCAAAATTGGTACCATGGGAGAATACGGAACACCAGATATTGATATCCCTGAGGGCTGGATTGATATTGAACACAAAGGAAGAAAAGATACATTTCTTTTCCCCAGGCAGGCAGGATCCATTTATCATACCAGTAAGATTATGGACACTGATCTTATCTGGTTTGGTGTTCGTATGTGGGATTTACGTGTTACTGACCTTATGCAGGGACCGGTATACGGAATGGTAACTGATGAATCTGAAGATGACCTTGGTCTCAGAACAATTTTTAATTACGATGAAATCTTTGGTACCATCGTTAACAGGTTTATTGTCCAGGCAGTGGTTGACTATCCATTGACTGTTTATGGTAAAGGTGGACAGACAAGGGGATACTTGAATATTAAGGATACCCTTCAATGTGTCTATTTGTCAGCAGTAACTCCAGCGAAGAAAGGCAGTTTGCGAATATTCAACCAGATAATGGAAACTTTCAGTGTCAATGAACTTGCAGAATTAACCAGTCGTGTTGGGAGGAGATTTGGCCTGGATGTGAAAATAGAGAGTGTTGATAATCCACGTATTGAACAGGAAGATCACTATTACAATCCAGACTATCAGGGGCTTTTAGAACTTGGAGTTGAGCCACACTATTTGAACGAAGAATCAATGGGTGAGATGTTTGAAGTTGTTTTTGAGCATCAGCAGAACATTCGTAAGGATATTATTTTTAAGGGATATAAATGGTAATGAATTGGCTGATTACTGGTGGCTGTGGCTTTCTTGGACGGAGCCTTATAAAAAACTTACTTGCCGAAAGTAACCATTCTATAACAGTGGTTGATAACCTTAGTGTTGGTTCTAGAGAAGACTTGAAAGGAGTTTGTGATTTTCAAGAAGTTACAATAGAAGAGCGAACCTGTAAGCCTGGTCAGGTTCAATTGGTTGTTGGTAATATAACCGACGCCGATTTGGCTCTTTGCCTTTGTGAAGGTATGGATGTTATCGTGCATCTTGCTGCCAATACAGGTGTTGGCCCATCTGTGGAAAATCCTCGTATAGACTGTTTGTATAATGTTATTGGAACGTTCAATTACCTAGAGGGAGCGCGAGAAAAAGGTGTGAAACGTTTTGTGTTTGCCTCTAGTGGTGCTCCAGCTGGAGAGTGCGAGCCTCCAATTCACGAGGAATTGCCTCCCCATCCTGTTTCACCGTATGGGGCTAGTAAGCTTGCTGGCGAGGGGTATTGCTCTGCCTATTTCAGGACTTTTGGGGTGGAGACCGTTGCCCTGCGATTTAGCAATGTCTATGGTCCTCTCTCGTCAAAAAAAGATAGTGTGGTGGCCAAGTTTATTAAGAAAATAATGAACAAGGAAGCCCTTGAAGTTTACGGTGACGGCTACCAAACGCGTGACTTTATTTACATTGATGATTTGATCAGAGCAATCGTCTTAGCAGCAAATCAGCCCGGTATTGGTGGCGAAACTTTTCAGATTGCTGCGGCTGCAGAAACAACTATTCTTGAGCTAATAGAACAGCTGACCGAAGCTGCATCTCAGGTTAATTTGACCGAAAAAATAGCACATTTTTGCTCAGATCCACGCCTGGGAGATGTGAAAAGGAATTTTTCAGATACCTCTAAAGCTAAAAAGATGCTTGGCTGGCAGGCAGAAATCGATCTTGTTTCAGGATTGCCAAAAACTATTGAGTGGTTCATCAAACAAGAAGCTCGATGACAACATCAAAGATTGCAACGATCGCTGTTATTCCGGCCAGGGGCGGGTCCGTAAGGTTTAAAGGGAAGAACGTTCATCCACTCCTTGGTAAACCGCTACTGAGTTATCCTATTGAGGCAGCCCTACGCTCCCCTCTAATTGATAGAGTTTTAGTTTCCACGGATTGTGAGGCAATTGCTCAGGTTGCTCGACAACATGGCGCCGAAGTTCCCTTTCTCCGGCCGGAAGCAATTGCCCAGTCAGAGAGTCCTGTTGTGGATGCAATGATTCATTGTGTTCAATGGCTTAAAGAGGAAGAACAGTGCCAGGCCGACTATATTTTTCTTCTCCAGCCAACAACGCCTCTCATTGAACCGACGCAGTTTGAACGAGTGCATGAAATTATTCGTAAAGAACGGCCTGATTCCATTGTGGCGGTGACACGTTTAGATACACCTTCCCATCCATTTAATATAAGGGTCGAAGAAGAAAATGGGATGACAAAATTCTGGAAGGGTGACGCGCATTATCATAAAAACACGCAGTGTACTCAGCATTTCGTCAAAGCCGCAAATATGTGGGTTACCAGTTGGAAAACTCTGGTTGAAGAAAAGCGTCTTGAAGGAGAACGAAATTTCTCGCTCCCGGTTGATTGGCAGTATGCTCTTGATATTGACTACCTTGAAGACTTACAGATGATTGAGGCCTGGTTGATGTATTGCCAGGATAAGAATATACAGGTTTGAAATATATGGTTACCAAAAAACGCATTGCTATAGTTACAGGGAAACGTGGTGGTTTTGGGGCTATGTTGGGATTGATGAAGTTCATCGATGATGATCCCGATATGGAGTTACTCTTAATTGTCACCGATATGCATCTTTCGTCTTTCTTCGGCTATACTGCAAAGGAAGTAGAGAAATTTTTCAAAATTTCATACAAACTTGAACTCGACCAACAAGGTGATTCATGTGTTGAGCGTTCCCTTGCTCTTGGCCGCTGCCACACAAAGATGACGAATATTCTCAGCCAGGCTAATCCTGATATTCTTATCACCCTTGGTGACAGAGGGGAGGTCTTGTCTGCATGTATCGCAGCGATGGAGCTTAATATACCAATTGCCCATATCCTTGGTGGTGATGTTGCAGGAAATAGAGATGGGAATCGTATTCATGCCATTACTAAACTTGCTAATCTCCATTTCCCTTCTTCAACTGACAGTGCTACCAGAATAAAGAAATTGGGTGAAGAACCGTGGAGGATTTACAATGTCGGTGCGACGTATGTCGATCATATTGTACAAAAACGATATAATCCTCCCCATGAAGTTTTGGCACGTTATGGATTATGTCCTGATGAAAAATTTTTCATCTGTATTCAACATCCCATGACCCTTCAGGAAGGTGGGGCCTACGAAGAGGCTCATGCACTCTTTACAACCCTCCAAGAAGTCAATACTAAGATTATTTTAGTGTATCCCTGTAGTGATCAGGGATATCTTGGAACTATAAAAGCCATTGAAGAGTTTGAAGAGGAACCTCTTTTTTCCATCCATAGAAATATTGAAGCACTCGACTTTTGGAGTCTGATGTCGCAGGCAACTCTGTTTGTTGGTAATTCAAGCGCTGGGCTCATGGAAACGCCTTATTTTAATCTGCCTGCAATTAATGTCGGACTTCGCCAAAATGGACGAGTACGCGATACGAATGTTATCGATGTGGATCCCACAAGAGATTCAATTTACGCTGGAATACAAAAAGGTCTAAGTCAGGAATTTCGTCAATCGTTGGAGAATCATCATATCTTTGGTGCCGGAGATGCAGGTGAGAAAATCTACCGAATTATCAAAGAGGTTCCCATTGATGAAAAACTCATTATGAAAAAGATTACTTATTGAGAGTGAACACCATGACAAAAAAAATTCTTTTACTTGGTGGTGATGGATATATTGGATGGCCTTTGGCTATGCATCTTGCCAATTTGGGACATTCTGTTTCAATCTGTGACAATTTTAACAAGCGCAAGTGGGAGTTGGAAATAGGAGTAAAGCCACTTTATTCTGTGCCAACGCTTCATGAGAGAGTTGCATGGTGGAACAAGGCCAATGAGGACCATATTGATATCATTGTTGGTGATATCTCCAATCAACGCTATGTCTATGATGCCTTTTCCTATATTCCTGATATTGTAATTAACTGTGCGGACCAGCCATCTTCTCCTTTTTCTATGAAAGGAATCAACACAGCTGGCACTACCCAGAGTAATAACATAGCCTCTGGTCTTAATATTCTCTTTGCGATCAAGAAATATTGCCCTGAAGCGCTCTATATTCGGCTTGGTGCCAATGCATTGATCGATTTCGAGAATCCCGGGTCAGTTAATGTTCACCACTGCAGTTCATTCTATGAAATATCCAAATTAAATGACTGTAATAATATTTATTTTGCAGCAAAGAATTGGGGACTGACAGCCGTGGTGATAAATACCGGTGTTGTCTACGATGACCGCACCAGTGAAACCATGCTGAACAGTAAACTCAAAACCAGTTTCCATTACGATCGTGTTTTTGGCACCATCGTCAATCGTTTTTGTGTGCAGGCAATACTTGGTACAGCTCTCACTATTTTTGGTGATGGTACACAGCAATGTTCGGTTTCGACTCTTCAGGAAACTGTTACTAATATAGGGGAAATTGTTGAGCAGCAAGAACACCTTACAGGGAAATGTACAATTGTTAACCGATTTGCGCAGGTCTTGACTGTTCAGGAGATTGCAGAATCTGTAAAAAGAGCCGCCGCGGGGTTAGGGTTGGAAGTGGAGTTTCAATTTCTGGAAAATCCTCGTCTTGAGTTAATTAAGATTCGCAATGAGGTTCTAGTAAGTTCCGGTGAGCGTAAAGGCCTTCTGTGCAGTGAACCACTTGAAGAGTTGCTGAAAAAAATTGTCGAATATAGGAACACTATTCTGCCGGATACTATCCTGCCGGTTATTCAATGGAGTGTGGACTAAATCGTAATGGAGAAAGGGGTGAATGAAATAGAAATTGGTAACAGATCAGTTGGTGAGAATCATCCACTATACATCATCGCTGAAGGAGGATTGACTAACTGGGGTGATGTTGATCTTGCCAAGCAACAGGTAGACATTGCGATGGCAGCAGGAGCTGATGCCATTAAATTCCAGGCTCAGAGCACAGAGGAGTTAGTTTCCAGACGTATTTCTCCTTATTGGTATAAAAGACTCAAATACAAAGAACTCAGTTATGATGAGCTGAAAGTGTTAAATGATTACTGCGCTATCAGGAATATAGATTTTAGTGTAACTGCCCATACCTACAAAGATCTTGAATTTGTGACCCAAAAGCTAGATATGGCCTTTCTGAAAATTGGCTCCGGGGAATCTTTAAATCATTCTTTCCTGAAGGCTGCCAGTCATTGTGGTAAACCTCTTTTTGTTTCCGTTGGTTTACATTTTGATGAGGAGGAAATCCTCAAAACTGTCGAGATATTGGAAGCCAGCAGCTGTAAGGAATTCGCTATTCTCTTTTGCAATACAGTTTACCCCACTCCTGTGGGGGCTGTGAATCTTCCCATTATTAGTAAATTGAAAAACCTTTTACCATATCCAATTGGCTATTCTGATCATACAGTGGGCACACATATTCCCCTGGCAGCAGTGGTTCTTGGCGCCAAAATAGTCGAAAAACATATTTCTTTTAATCGTCGTGATAGACGTTCTTTTGACTGTGTGGTTTCATGTGAAGCGGACGAGTATTATGATTTTGTTTCACAACTACGTGATGTGGAAGCAGCTCTTACTCTAGACATCGAACAGAGAAAGAAGATGTTGAAAGAGGCTCGGAGCTGGGCGAGACAATCCATAATGGCCGCAAATGACTTGCCGGAAGGAAAAAAACTAACCAGAGAAGATATTATTTGCAAACGACCTGGTGACGGTCTTGGCCCTCATGAAGTAGAAAATGTTCTTGGCAAAACACTATGCACTTCTGTAAGAAAGGATGAATATATCCTTCTGGAACTGTTGCAATAGGTCAGAAATGGAAACAGCGATTGATCAAGATAAACATTTTCTTGTGGTGGGGTATGGCAGTATAGGGCAGCGCCACGTAAAGAATATTCGGGAAATGTTTCCCAATGCACTGATTTCGATCCTTCGCCATAAGAACAGTCTTTCTAAAGAAGTCATGCTTGAAACCGGGATTGCTAATTCTTTTGTTAGCCTCCAGGCAGCGATTGAGAGTAAGCCTTTTCTTGCCATACTAGCAAGTCCGGCAACGCAACATCTGGATACGGCTATCAGCCTGGCTGAGCATGGAATTCATTTATTGATCGAAAAACCTCTAGCTGCTGATTGCTCAGGTATAGATACTCTGATGGATACCTGTCATAAGAGAAAGGTACAGCTTATGGTTGGGTATAACCTTCGGTTTTTACCCTCTCTCCAGAAATTTAGAATGTTACTGCATGAGAAAGTTGTTGGTGAGATATTTTCTGTTCGAGCAGAAGTGGGGCAGAATCTGGAATCTTGGCGACCTGAACAGGATTACAGAGATTCTGTATCAGCCCAGCAGTCATTAGGAGGAGGAGTACTTCTTGAATTGAGCCATGAGATTGATTATTTACTGTGGTTGTTCCAGTCCATAACAGCAGTGAGTAGTATCGTAGTTAAGGTTTCAGAGATGGAAATCGATGTGGAAGATAGTGCCCATGTTATTCTGAAATTTGAACCTTTTGATAATAAAAAAGTATATGGCACACTCTCCATGGATTTTGTTCGCTTGGATCCAGTACGCAGTTGCGTGGTGGTTGGTGAAACCGGGAGTTTGCGTTGGGACTGTTTGAAAGGAACCGTTGAGCAGTTTGATCATGGGGAAAAGCGGTGGGATGTAGTTTATGCTGTACCGGAAGTTGTATCTGATTCATACAAATCGGAATTATCCTTTTGTATTGATTGTATCCAAAGAAAAACGAAGCCTTTACCCGGTGGTGAAGAGGGATACCGGGTCCTAGCTGTCATTGACGCAATCCGGCAATCTTCTACAACACAATGCTGGTGCTCTGTATTATAAAGGAATAACGCATTATGAGATATTTGGGATTAATATGTGCCAGAGGGGGATCAAAAGGTGTACCCGGAAAAAACATTCGAGTTATAGATGGGAAACCTTTAATTGTTCATGCCATAGAAATGGCTTTACAAGTCGAGCAAATTGATCGGGTTGTCGTGTCAACTGATTCTCCGGAAATTGCTAAGGTTGTTAAGACAACTGATGCAGATATTCCCTTTATGCGTCCTTCAGAACTTTCTGCTGATCAGAGTTCAGAGTGGCTTGTCTGGCGCCATGCCATACAGTATCTCAAAAACAATGAAGGGGAGGAGTATGATGGGCTGGTTGTTGTTCCAACTGTTGCCCCCCTTCGTGCTCTTGAGGATCTTTCGGCCTGCATAAAAGAATTTGAAAAAGGAGCCGTGGATATCGTAATTACGGTCAGCGAGGCGCATCGTAATCCTTATTTTAATATGGTCTGCCAGGATGAAAATGGCTATTGTCGCTTGGTGATTCCTCCTCAAGAGCAGGTTGTAAGAAGACAGGACGCGCCAGTAGTGTATGATATGACAACAGTTGCGTACGTGGTTAATCCTGACTTTGTTTTGTCTGCGGACTCACTTTTTGAGGGACGTGTAAGAAGTGTTCAGGTCCCCTGTGAACATGCCTTGGATATAGATACAGAATTTGATTTCCAATTGGCAGAATACCTCATTAACCAAAGAAAGAGAGTATAGGATGAAAAGCATCAATCAAATGCTAGACCTGAATGGGCGAAAAGCCGTCATTACTGGTGGAACTGGATATCTTGGACGTACAATTGCTCATACCCTTAATGAGTTGGGTTGTGAAACAGTTCTTGTAGACTTACCGGGTAGTGACTCAGACTCAGTGATTGCGGATATCGAGCGTGACTGGCAAAGAGCAACCCGTTTTTTTGCGTGTGACCTCGAAAGTCAGGAGGGTCGTAACCAACTGATTGAATACATTAAAAATGATATGGGATCTCTGGATATACTAGTAAACAATGCTGCATTTGTTGGTGATACCAAGCTTCAGGGGTGGGCTGAACCATTTGAAAAACAGACAACAGAAACGTGGCGAAGGGCACTGGAGGTAAATCTGACGGCAGTATTTGATTTATCCCGGGAAGTCACTCCTCTACTGAAAAAGAGTGGAGACGGATCAATTCTAAATATTGCATCTATTTATGGGGTTTCGGCACCTGATTATTCTTTGTATGAAGGTACACAAATGTCTAATCCTGCGGCGTATTCAGCGTCAAAGGGAGGCTTGCTACAACTTACACGTTGGCTGGCAACGACACTTGCACCAGATATCAGGGTGAATGCAATATCTCCTGGTGGTGTGTATAGGCAACAACCTCAGGAGTTTGTTGAACGATATACGGCAAGAACCCCTTTGGGGCGTATGGCTGTGGAGGAAGATTTTAAGGGGGCAGTTGCCTATCTACTCAGTGGCATGTCTACATATGTGACTGGACAGAATTTGTTGGTTGATGGTGGATGGACATTGTGGTAACGAGACTTTTTGATAAAGGGTTATTGGAAAAAAAAATTAAAAATATTCTATCTATAGATTGTTATTATGTTTGTTGCGCTTCCTATTGAAATAAAGAACAGGGAATTTGATTCCCGACTCTATCTGGCTGCTAAATTCCTTGAGCACAATGTAAGTTGTGTTATAGGGAATAAAACAGAGGTTACGCAGTATTGCTGCAATACAGGGGAACCTTATGTTTATATAGCTAAAAGTGCGTCTCTGAATGTCTACGAGAAAATCATACAGTCAGGAGGGAAATTCACTATTCTCGACGAAGAAGGGGGCGTATATTTTAAGGATTATGAAGGAACACTTGATCTTCGTAACCCTGCTCAGGTATTCGAACATATTGATATGTACTTTAGCTGGGGGCCGGTCCAGCGTGATTTTTTGCTGAAAAACAAAAAAGGTGTCAACAAAGAGAAATTGTTAGTTACAGGTAATCCCAGATTTGATCTATCGAAGGCTGAATTTGGTCAATATCACCTAAAGACATCTTCGGTATGCTCCCGATTTCCAAATGGTTATCTTTTGGTCCCCACACGATTTAAACGCTATAATCATCAGCTTGGAGATGATGGGCAAAGTCGGTTCGTGGGGCATATGAAAAAAAATAAAGCAGAATTGTTTAACAAAAATCGGCTATATACCGAGCAAAGAAACAAGGGAGACAGAGATTATCAGGCGGAACTTTTCACCTACTTCGTTGAGGCTGTCCAAACTCTGGCAGAAACTTTTCCTGAAGAGGCTGTTGTTCTTCGTCCTCATCCGGCAGAAAATATTGAACGCTATAAGGATATTTTCACATCGTGTAGTAATGTTTATGTCTTGCGTGATGGAGCCATTCTAGAATGGATAGCGAAGGCTAAAGTTGTTATTTATCATGATTGTACTACGGGAATTGAGGCCATGTTTCATGGGGTTCCTGCTATATCTTATACTCCAGTATTTGATGAAGATTTGATCCAGTGGTTGCCGGTGATGGCTGGGTACCGTATAAATAAACTGGAAACCTTGGTTGAGGTGATAACTCAGCACGTGATACAAAATACGAATAAGGATCATTTTATTTCTCGCTATAATCATGATCTCATCAAAACCTTTATTGCCAATTATGAGTTTAATTCTGCTGATACGATTGTTGATGCAGTTATGGGCAAAAAGCAAAAGTGGGATGAAGAGGGTTGGAACTGTAAAACAATATCAGACAATGAAATTTCTCCATTTATAAAAAGGGTGGTGTCGAAATTGTCTGCCTTAGCGAAGATGAATTCGGCAAGGCAAGAGGAAAAAAGACAGGTTGCAATTCTTAAAAAGAATAAGTTTCCCGGGATATCTATTGATGAAATTGAGGCGAGACTAAAGGTTTTTTATGAGATATCAGGAGTAAAAAATCAGGTAACTGTCCAACATGTTGATAAGAATACATTTTTACTTAAGCGAGAGTAGCATTTTTATGAATCAACCAAGAGTGCTATTTCATATTGCCAGTTATCCTGCGTGTAATGAGATGTTTGTCATTATTGATCACATGTTGGAAACGATTGATGTAGAAATATTTGTATTTGTTGAAAATGAGAAAATATCGCAATGTATCACTGAGAGTTTTTCCGGAAGAAATATTCAACTGATTGATTTTTACGCTAATGAGGATAAAACGGAATCTAAGCTACAAGATAAAAAACACATTAAATCAGGACAAGTTACGCAGTATGACTGGTGGTTGATGATACGCAGTAGACTGAAAATTGCCATATATGAGATGCCGGTATTTGAATGGCATCGGCAGAAAACGTTGTCCGAGTTGATAAGGAAAAGGGTAGATAAGTGCAAGGTTATCATCGCAGAGGTTCAACCTAGCTGTATTGTCGTTCGTGGTGATAGACATTTTGGGAATTTATGGGAGGGAGCTTTCTTAAAGGTCTGTGGTGAAAATAAAATAAAAAGAGTGATTATACCCATTGCAACCTCATCGACGGAGTCGCTTATAAAGATGAGGGAAAAGAAAAAGGTTTTATTTGTAAGGAATAGAAGCAAACTAAAAAAGGAGTTTGAAAACCAGATAATACTTGATCCACAAACTGGAAATCATCTTTTATATAAAAAAGCATATGTATTAAGGGCATTAAAAGAAAACGAGATATTGTCTGGAAATCCTTGGGTTATGGGCGGTGGAAATAGTGATGTCATGATGGTTGAGGGGGATGCATCCTATCGACGATATTCACGGGAGGGGACGCCAGTAGAGAAGATGGTTATTACAGGGCATGGATCTAATGACAAATTATATAGTGTTTATGGAAATAGAAAAACGCTACATCAATTGAATTGTGAGAAGTACTCTTTTGATCCGGGAAAAAAAATTATTATCATGGCTTTACCCCAACTTGGTGAACACAAACTCATGAGTTGGGAAAACCATTGGAGTGAAATTCATTTTCTTTGTCAAACATTGTTGAAGGTCGAGGCAAATATCCTAATTTCTCTTCACCCTCGTATGGATCCTGAAAAATATGTATTTATTCAGAGGGATTACAATTTCCAAATTGCCACTGACCGACTTGTGGATATTTTACCGATTGCGAATATTTTTCTCAGTGCTTTCTCATCGACGCTTGAATGGTCAATGATGTGTAGTATCCCTACTGTTGCGTTTGATTTTTATAATTTAAATTATAAATTATATGATAATATCGTTTCATTAATGGTGATAAATGAGAAAAAATATTTTTTGGAATCTTTAAGGAAGTTGGTTAATGATAACGTATTTTATCTGGAGATCAAGAAACTTACTGAGAAAGATTCGAAAAAGTTTGGGAGACTTGATGGTTCCTGTCGGGATAGGATCGTTGAGACCATCCTCTAATTTTGTGTACTCTCTACTAAATTGAATAAATTGAAAAAAATAAAGTTAATCTATATACTCGGTGCTGGGCATAGCGGCAGTACACTTTTAGACCATCTCTTAAGCTCACACAGTATGATTGAAAGCGGAGGGGAGTTGTATAAGTACTTGCCGTATGTTTCAGATACATTGAGTGTGAGGCCGTATGACAATCGATTCTGCTCATGCGGTGAACATATTAATGATTGTGGATATTGGAAAACAATTAAAGATGTTGTAGCGACAAAGCATGGCACTTTTGAGGTAGATCTCCTGAATGATACTTCTGAAAAGTTTGGAATATATAATAAGGATGTTATCGAGGAGATGCTGAAAACATCGGGTAAAGTGATTTTCTGTGATAGTTCAAAAAAACTTACTCGTCTTGAAGCACTGATACAATGTAGTCTTTTTGACGTGTATGTTGTGCATTTGGTAAGAGACGGTAGAGCAGTTGGCTATAGCCATTACAAAAAAGGACACAGTTTTTTAACGACTGTTCGTCGTTGGAAAAGAATTTTAGATAGACACGGAGAATGGATAAAGCACTGGAGTAAGCCAGAGAGATGCATTACTCTGCGTTATGAGGATCTGGTTGACAACCCATCGATATACCTGGAAAAAATTGTGAAAATGGTTGGTCTGAAATTTGAACCGGAACAACTACAATTCAGGAAAGGGGAACATCATATCCTGTCCGGTAATAGGATGCGGTGGAGTAAGAACCAGGAGATCAAAAGAGACAAAAGTTATATTAAGAAGATTTCCTGGTATCAATGGAATGTTGCTAATATCGTTTTCGGTCGAGTACTTAAACAATTCGGATATTCTTTATCCAAAAGAGAATAGTAGGAGAAAATGCTTACAAGCCGGTTAAAAAACCTCGCCTCCAGGTTATTCAAAGAGCATAGTGAGAAGGAGTCTCCTAATTTCTCCTCATTTTCTCTTGGTGGAGAGAAGATCTCAAACTTACAGCTGCTTCAGCGGAAAAATAGCGATACTCTTGGAAAAGTAGGAATGCTTAGCTGGGTCGCTACAATGGGTGACTCTCGCGTGAAGATCTACGAGTGTAGAAGCGTTGGGCATGCTGAATTTATTGAGAATCTTTCTCGTGATGAACGGATAAATAAATTTCTTCCTACATGTCATTTTCGGAGAGAAGAGTTTTTAATGGTAGATTGGGTTGACGGGGAAAGTGTATGCTGGGGAGATCTAATAGGTGACCCGAAACTAATGGATCAAATGACAGAAGTGCATAATGCATTTCATTCCATCTCGGCCGAATATTGGCCTGAAGAGAAATGTTATTTTTTTGATTATCTGGAAAACAGGTTTAATCGTTTTCGTAGTGTGCTTCCTTTAGATGAATTTGTCAATCTGACCCTCAACATACTAAAAGCTGACCTTCCAAAAGGAAATATTCGATTATCTCACCCCGATGTTACCCCAGTTAATGTAATTATCGATACCACGGGTGCCTTCAAAGCGATAGACAATGATTTGATTACACAAAACAGTTATTATCTTGTTGATCTTTTTACCACCCATAGGAGCATGAGAGAGTTACCAACGAGTATTTTACTTGATTATCTGAAATCATATTGTATTAACGGAGGCAATTTAGAACCTCTGATAGTAAACGAGACTTTTTTCAATGCATTGTGGACGTACCGGCTGGTCGGCACAAGTTTGCAGGAAGGGTTTGTCCAGCAAGCACTAGATATTGCAAATGATTTCGTGAAAGGAGACCTTCCAACCCATCCTGTCATAGCAACAATTAAAAAAGAAAAGCTATATTGATGAAAGCTTTATCTGCAAATGATTTCGCCTAATCGGTTCAGCTTATATGAAAATTCTCTATGTCTCTTCCTCTAAAATCCCTTCAAGAACAGCAAACAGCATCCATGTGATGAAAATGTGCCATGCTTGGGCAATGGCTGGGCACGATGTCGTACTTTTGGCACCACACGAAAAGCAGATGTATGAGCCAGATGTAAGAAATGTGTATGAATTTTATGGAGTAACGACCACTTTCAAAGTTGTCAGGTTACCTTCATTTAGCAATAACCTAATTCTTGCTCATCTTTATGGGGTATTATGTGCTGGCTATGCTTTAGCTTTCAGGCCTGATATCGTTTATGGTAGAGAAGCGTCAGGGATTTACTGGTCTTCGCTGTTTGGATATCCAGTTGTTTTCGAAATTCATAACCCAGATACATTGAGGGGGTTTTATCCGAGAAAACTGGTTCGGTCTGAGCGCTTGAAATACCTTGTTGTTATATCACATAAGTTGAAACAATTAGCAGCAGTGATGTCAAACAAAAAAACGATTGTTGTTGCCCACGATGGTGCAGATGCTGAAGAATCTGATCCTGCTGTCGACGCTGAAACTGTAATGTTTGATTTTCCAAAGTATTCAACTTTCTATAACGTTGGTTACACCGGGCATTTGTATCCAGGAAAAGGTGCTGAGATTTTAGGGGTGTTGGCACAACGCCTTCCGGATATCATGTTTCACATATTTGGTGGTGAAGAAAAAGATATTGACAGATTGAAAAATAACGCTCCTGTAAATCTGATTTTTCACGGTTTTATTCCGCAATCGGTTGTAGCATATGCTCAACAAAACATGGATATATTGTTGTTGCCTGCCCAGAGAAATGTTGTCGCTAGTGGTTACAAGGGGGGAGATGGAGTAGAAACTAATATTAGTGATTTCATGTCTCCCTTGAAGTTGTTTGAATATATGAGGTCTGGGAAGCCGATAATAGCATCTAATATTCCGGTGTTGTGTGAGGTCTTGGACAATGAGAAAAATGCTCTGTTGTGTACACCGGATGATATTAATCAGTGGATACAGGCAATACTACGTTTACGCAACTCAGAGAAGTTGGCTGTAACGATTGCTCAGAATGCAAGGAATGACTTTTTGGAATATTACTCCTGGAAGGCAAGAGCAGAAATTGTCCTTGCCAAGTTTAACTGTTGAAGTACTTTTAATTGATTGAAAATGCGATAAGTGACTAAATGATTATAGATCTAAGAAAAAAAACAAATAACCCTGGTCAGACTTATGATATTGTTATCATTGGTGCTGGTCCCGTAGGAATCACTCTTGCCAATGAGTTTCGGAATACCAATCTTAATATTGCCGTACTTGAAAGTGGGGGAAAAAAAGTAGATGATGTTCATGATCAACTACGTGAGACTATTTGTAATGGAATAAGTATCAAGGATCACTCAAGGGAAAGGGTTCTTGGTGGTGCTTCCACAACTTGGTCTGGTCTTTCCAGTCCTCTTGACCCCATTGATTACAAAATAAGATCTTTTGTACCACTTTCGGGTTGGCCTCTCAAGGCTGAAGAGTTGGAATCCTATTACGATAAGGCTGCTGCACACTATCATTTCCCAGAAATGGATTTGTACCGTGGTGATGGCTTTAAGAAAGTTAAGGAAAAAGGTGATTTACAACTGCTGATGACCGAGGTATCGGAAAAAATATTTTTAGCAAAAGAAACCGCACTTGATTTTGGTACAGCTTTTAAGGATCTTTTCACTGAAGATTGTTGCGATCTGTTTCTTGATGCAACAGTAACAAAACTTGTTAAATCAGACAGTAACGACAGCGTGGTCGCTGTCGATGTCATATCCAGTTTGTTTGAAAAAATACGAGTTGATGCGAAAATAGTTATCGTTGCCACTGGAGGGCTTGAAAATCCGAGATTGCTTTTGCAGTCAGATCTTGGAAATACGTTGGACCAGGTAGGGCGATATATGATGAATCATCCCAAAAATAACTTTGGGGTAATCAAGTTGAAAAAGCCCGCTAAAGATTCCCCATACTATTTTGGTTGTATGGTTGACGGTAATGTGGGTTATGCAGGATTGCGGTTGTCTGAGGAAGTGCAGGTTAAAAAAGAAGTGCTTAATTCCTATGTTCGTTTTGAACCATTGTTTCCGTGGACAGATAATATCGGGGTAGAGGCTTTGGTTGCCTTGGTGAAAAATGCTCAGTTAATCATAAAAAACTTCAGTAAGCTGAATAAGGGGAAAGTAGTTTCACTTAGGGATTATTCCGAAACAGGGGATGATTCAGAATTGCAGAGTGGTCGTAAAGGTTATTTTCATTTTCTAAAACTATTCTGCTATATAGCAATTAACCCAGCAGCTGTTTTCAGTTATCTGTATTATCGTATTATACCTGGCGCAGTTCCTGGTGTTAAAAGAGTGCGCTTGCGAAATTTTATGGAAATGGCTCCAGTTGCTGAAAATAGGGTGACGCTAGGCTCTAAAAAAGATATTTATGGCTTGCCATTACCTGCGATTGCTCACAAGCCTTCAGAATTAGATAAACGTTCTTTGAGGGAACTCCATAAAAACTTAAAAGATGAGATTCAAACCAGTGGTGTTGGAAAGTTGATTTCTACTCTTGATACAGTGGACCCTTGGCCGGTTGATCATGATGCATCTCATCATCTTGGTACAACGAGGATGGGAGATAACCCTGAAACGTCAGTTGTAGATAAAGATTGTAAAATACATGGTATTAAAAATGTATTTATGGCTGGTGGATCCGTTTTTCCTACGAGCAGTTGTGTGAATCCAACTTTTACGATGGTTGCATTATCGATCCGGCTTGCAGATTTTTTAAAGCTCAACATGTTTAACATACAAGAACAAGAACAAGAACAAGAACAAGAAAGAGACAGAATCATTGGCCAGAGGTCGATTCTTATTATTGGTGCTGGCAAAAGGGTACAAGAGGCGGCACTACCTGCACTTCAATGTCTTCCTGATTATTCTATTCATAAGGTTTTTGCAAAGAATTCAAAAAACATACAAACCGCCTCCGGAGAACTGGAGGTATATCCATTTGCCCATTTACAAAAAACGGATATTGAACAAGTTGACTTAATTTATTTGGCAGTGAAACAACAAAATGTTGTTGAGGTGCTGACTACACTATCGTCTTTCGATTTATCCGGTGTCGATTTACTAATAGAGACCCCGGTAATACCTTTTGATGACATGGGGCACTTAAATTTGTTTGAAACATTTAGAAATGTATGGGTGGCTGAAGATTGTACAAAGCTCCCATGTTTTGATGTTGTGCCGAAGAAAATAGATGTTCAGGAGATTCATCTGGATCGTTCCGGCTATAAATATCATGCTATTGCTTTAATGAAAAAGATATTCAATTGCCAGAATATCAATAAAGTGAGCAGGGAAAAAAAGGAGGATGGTGTTGTTCACGATACCTTCCATTTCTCAAGTGGAAAAAGGGGGGTTGTTACCTCCCCCCGGGACTATGACAGTGGTACTTTCTCTCTCAAGACAGCAGAAATAATTGTTTCAGATTTCATACAATCTGATGGCAAAAATTGCCTGGTTGAACCAATTTTGGAAAATGAGCGCTGCAAAGGGTTTAAACTACAAGATAGACATTCTTTGCTTGATGAAAATGAAACAAAATTGATGGGTAGTTGGGAAAAAGGAACGAGTATAACCTCAAAAATGCACGATCTTAAACGTGTTGGTTTGTACAGGATGTTTAAGGATATTCTGGACGGAAAAGGGTCATATCCTCTCATGGAAGCGATCCAGGATATGAAAGTCAGCTATTACCTTGATTCTCTCGGTTTTTATAAAAAAATCTTTTTATTGGAGTCAGATTCTAAAGTTGCAAAACTATTATGTAAGATTCTTTTAAAAATAAAACTTATGATTGGAAGGTTTGCTTAGTGATTTGAAAAAAAAAGAGTTTTCACCCGAAAAATAATATAAAGATAATGTCATCAGAATTAGCTGTGAACACAAGAATTATGTATTGTTCCTGTTTGAAGAATGAACTTTTATGAAAGTCCTCATGCTTATTCCAGACTTTTATCCATCCACAGGCGGGGCAGAGATGCAATGTCTCAAGCTGTCTGAAGAGCTAATAAAACAGGGTGTTACAGTTAAGGTCCTAACCAGGTCTCCAGATGCAGATGTTGCAGGAATTCACCAGGTTCATGGTGTGCCGGTTGAGTATCTAAAAAAAATTAGACCTTTTGAATTAGCGGTTATTAAATGGTTTATTCAAGTTTGGAAGCGGAGACATGAGTTTGATGTATTCCACCTTCATATGGTTAATGAACATACTCTGGGGGCACTGATAGTTGCTAGTTTAGTAAAAAAACCTGTTATAATCAAGTTTGCCAATTCGGGAAGTTATTTTGATGTGCGGAGGATTCTTGAATTTGGAAGAAAACCAACGAATATTCTAATTGCAAAACATTTGAGGAACGTTGATCGCTTTGTCAGTATCAGTCGGTCAGTGACGAAAGATATTGTCGATTACGGTTATGATGTTAATAAGATAGAAATAATTCCAAATGGTGTTGAGAAGATAACAAGGCTTGATTTTGAAAAAAAACAGAATATCCGCCGTGATCTTGGTATTCCTGATAATATGGTTTTGTTTTTAAGAGTTGGATCATTGTTACCCAAAAAAGGTTTTTCTTTCCTTTGTGAATCTTGGGCGCGGGTAGTAGAAAAAAATAAAGATTGTTTTCTACTTTCTGTTGGAGGATTGGAACTACCTGACGAAATTAATACGTTCCGAAAAAAGTACCGAAAAAACACAGCTTTTGTGTTGAATCAACCTGATGGTGTAAAAAAGTACCTACAAGTTGCTGATGTTTTTATTCTTCCCTCATTGGCAGAAGGGTTGTCAAATGCCTTGTTGGAGGCGTTGTCGGCAGGTTTGCCGTCTATAGTGACAAATGTTGGCGGTAACAGTGAACTTGTTGAGAATGGGGTTAATGGGCTTGTCGTTGACCCTGGTGATCCCGAAGAACTGGCAAACGCAATCCTTGACTTAGCCGTTAACCTTGAGAAACGAAAGCAAATGGCAGTCGTGGCAAATAGGAATTTGGATAACTATTCCATTAAAGTTGTTGCTAATCGATATTGTCAGCTTTATGCAAAGTTGCTAGAGGAAAAAAGTTGTAAACACGGCATGGTCAAGTTGGATCGGTAGGAAATAAGTTTGAATCAATTGAAAAAACAAAAAATAGCTTTCTTCTTTCTTCATATGCACAAAGGAGGAATGCAGAAAGCAGTTAGCCGTATTTCAACAGAACTGTCAGGTGACTTTGAAATATTTATTGTTTGTTTTGGCTCGGAAGAGCCAGGGTTTGTTTTTGGCGGTAGTGTGATAAACCTTGATGTACCAGGTTCGAGTAGGAATAATTTTTTTCAAAAACTAAAAAATTTTATTGTTAGGAGGAAAAAATTACAGAACTTTGTAAATGATTATGAAATCAACGTGTTAATAGGATTTGGTGAGCCTGCAAATTTTATGAGTAGTCTTGTTCGCTGTCCCTATAAAGTATTTTCTGTGAGATCTTTCATAAATAAATCCCTTACTGGATTCTATGGTTTGTTATATAAAGTGCTCATAAAAGTAACCTACCCGTTTGCCGATCGAGTTGTGGCTGTATCAAATGGTATTCGAATTGATTTAATTGAGAACTACAGAGTACCAGAGCATTGTATTCGTGTTGTTCACAATCTTTTTGATCATGATTTATTGTTAGAAGATGCAAAAGAACCACTTGAAGCTGAATTCAAAGAGATATTTGATAAACAGGTTGTAATTTCTGTTGGTTCACTAACAGAGCTTAAAGGGTTTGACCACTTAATAAATGCTTTCTCATTAGCTAAGAGACGGGAGCAAGGTGATTTGCAACTTGTTATTCTTGGGAGTGGTGAGGGGCTAGGGGCGTTGAAGAAATTGGCAAGAGAATTGAAAATAGAGAATGAAGTACATTTTCCAGGGTTCAGGGTAAATCCATATAAGTTTTTGTCTCGATCCGATCTGTTTGTTTTGCCCTCGCATCTTGAGGGGTTCCCAAACGTTTTGGTTGAAGCTATGATATGTGGATTGCCTGTAATTTCTACAGATTGTTCAACAGGCCCTAGAGAAATATTAGGAAACTCCAAGTATGGGATACTTGTGGATGATATTACAAATGTAAATCAAGCTTCTGTTGAAAGGAAGATAGCGGAAGGAATTATCACACTTATTTCGACTGACGCGGGAGCGAGTTATGGAGAAAAAGGTCGAAAAAGGACACTTGACTTTGGAAAAGATAAGATTGTCGGGCAATGGCTTGAGATTTTGTCTTGACCACTTATCCATTGCTAACTTCCATGGTTTTAAATGTATTGCTTAGGATTTTTATTAAATATCTATGAATAGAGATGATTTGCCGACTATGAAAAACAACCAGTCAACAGTTGCCGTTTTGATTCCGTGCTACAATGAGGAAGCTACAATCTATCGTGTTATATCCGATTTTAAGGCTGCTCTCCCTGATGCAAAAATTTATGTTTTTGATAACAATTCTAGTGACAAGACAATTGAAGAAGCAAAAAGAGCTCAGGCTATCGTTGTTTCGGAATATCGACAAGGCAAGGGGAATGTTGTCAGGTCTATGTTTAGACTTGTTGAAGCTGATTTTTACGTGATGGTAGATGGTGATCTAACTTATCCGGCCAGTGATGTTCACTCACTTCTTGAGCCAGTGGTCAGCGGTCGTGCATCTATGGTGGTTGGAGACAGACACTCCTCGAAGGCGTACGAAATCGAAAATACTAGGCGATTTCACGGTGCAGGAAACCGTCTGGTTCGCTGGCTGATTAACAAGTTGTTTCGTGTCGAATTGAAGGATATTATGAGTGGTTATAGAGTGTTTAGTCGTTTTTTCGTCAAAACGTGCCCTGTGATGAGTGACGGATTTGAGATTGAAACGGAGCTTACATTACATGCTCTTGATAAGAAATTTTCACTTGTAGAGGTCCCGATAGGGTATAAAGATCGGCCGGAGGGAAGTGTATCCAAATTGAATACCTTTCTTGATGGTTACCGTATTTTAAAAACCATATTATGGTTGTTTAAAGATTATAAACCTTTTCTGTTTTTTGGTTTTTGTTCTTTTGTCTTTTTCGTCCTAGGTTGGTCGATTGGTGTCTTCCCTGTTCTTGAATATATTCAGACTTCCTATGTGAAGAAGGTCCCATCTGCAGTTCTGGCTGCGTCTCTTGAAGTACTTGCTATGCTTTGCCTGGTCTGTGGGGTTATTCTTGATACAATCGTAAGACAAAATAAAGAGGCATATGAACTTAAGCTACTTAACTACAAGGTACTGTCTGGTGAAAGATAAGACAGGCATCTTGCTTGTGTTGATTTGCAGCATAGGTTTTATTGTTAGAGCATTGTTTAGTGTTTGGCTAGGTTCCGAATTACGCTTTCCTGATGAAATACGTTTTTGGGCGGAGATTAACAATCTTCTTGAAAATGGAAGCTTTGTAGTAATGGGAAAATATGCGCATGATATGCCCATGACTGCTCTAGTTGCAGCAGGAGTCATTAAAATAACTGGTTGTGGTGTCATTGGTGTAAGAATTTTTTTTAGTTTTGTTTCTGCCTGTACAATATTTCTTATTGCAAACATTGCCGGATTATTTTCAGAAAAAGATTCTGCCAAAATACTTGCTGCCATTATTGCCGCTTTCTATCCGTTTTTTATCTTCTATTCCGCCTTGATATTATCAGAGACCCTGTTTCTTTTTGCAATTACATCATATTTTTATTTTCTGTTCTGTTCACATAAAAATGCCCATATTTTTGCAGGGGGAATGAGTGGCGTGTGTCATCTTATCCGTCCAACTCTATTATACTTCTTTCCTGTGGTGTGGTGTTGGCAACTATTCGTTCAGCGAGTTAGGTTAAAATATGTTTTTCTTAGCATATTATGTCTTGCGTTATTGATAGTCCCATGGGGAGTAAGGAATGCGACTGTTTTAGGGCAGTTTGTCTTAGGTACCAGTGGCACTGGACAAGTTTTATGGGAAGGAAATAACCCTAGTAATTATTCTGGTGGTACATCGGGTGATTTTCAAGATGAAAAAGCCTATCTTAAAAATATGCCATCAGGATTGAATGAACTTGAAAGAGACCAATGGAAAAAACAAAATGCACTGCGTTATATTAAAGAAAATCCAAAACGGTTCGCGGAGATGTGCTGGAAAAAATTTATACGCTTTTGGCATTTATGGCCTAACCATAGCATTTATTCTGGTACACTTTACAAGTGGTTGTCTTTGCTAAGTTTTGGTCCTGTTCTATTGTTTTCTGTAATTGCTTTCTGGGTGTTACGTGCACACCGTGCTAAACTTGTTCTTATTGCTCTTTTTGTAGGATATTATACTGCTATTCATATTATTACCATTGGAAGTATACGATATCGACTTCCGTTGGAGCCACTTTTGATATCATTATCAGCAGCTTCTTTTATGGAGATTTTTTCAATAAAACAGAGAGATATCTCTACGAACCAGAATCGAAGAAGATAATGAGTTTATTTACAACAATATTTGCACCTTTAGTATCTGTTTTTTTTCTAATCATCATCCCAGGATGTTGTTTGGGGCTATTATTTCTCAAGGATAGAACTTTAAGTCTTGCAGATATGTTTTTTTGTGGTTGGGGATTGGTGGTTTGTGTTTCGGTGGTATTATTGTTTTTTACAAAAGATACTCACCAATTAGTTTTTTCTCTAAGGTGTGTAATTGGAATTTTTTCTATCGGCAGCTTGGGCTATTATTTTTTTAGAGAGGTACATTCGGTAGAAAAATTATTTGAATACATCTGGAAGGCTCCCAAATTTTACTCTGCTTCCATAGCTTTTTTGGTTTTGGCATTGGCAGGTGTTATGGTTGTTACTCATCCATATGGATATGATGACTATTCCCATCTTTCTCTTTTGGTGAAGAGTCTCTCTAGTGATATCTTTCAAGATTATAGAAATTTTGTCGATTTAAAGCATGGTTGGTTTGATGAAATATGGTTGATTGCTCGTTACCCATTTTGGAGTTTACTGATATGTTATCTAGGAGAGGGGATTACTGGCGGTATTTTAGGTGTTTATTATTGGCTGGGGATAATTGTATTAACTACCAGTTTAGTAAAAATATTTGAAATTTCTCACTTGAGATCGGGTTCACAACTTACCGCAATTACAATTACTTCACTGTCAGCCATGATTTTGGCAGTTCTGGGGCCAGACAGTTATTTTAATTTTGGTATCTACCCGCTTCAACAAGGGAAATTATTGTTTCTTGTAGGTGTTTTATACATATTTAATAATTCGGCTTCTAGTGAGAATAAAAGCTATATATTTCTTGGGGCCATTCTTTTAACTATCTCATGGTTGCATCATTTAAACCTGGCGTTACTGTATGCATTCATCGCACCTTTAGCTTTACTGCTGGTATGCATTAAAACTGGAAACTGGAAAAATAGGTTTCAATATTTATGTGCATTTTGTGTTTTACCTATGGTTGTCTTTTCGTTGATTGCGTCAGGGAATGGTTTTGTTAGAATTGAAACAAAGGTACAGAAGGTTGAAGTGAAATCGGCACCTCGCCAATCTGAGGCACAAGGTTTTAATCGTCATAAGGGTACTATACAGAATATAAAATCCGTTACCCAAAAGGACAACCCTTCAACAGTACTTCATCGATTGCTTACCATGCCTTATCATTGGTTTAAAATAGGGAAGTATGTCAGTGTATATCTCCTGCGAGTCTTTTCACCTGAATTGTTATTAATAGCGGTTTTAGTATTTATTGCGCCCTTATTTAGTATTCTCCAAAGGCTGAGAGTATTGGTTTGCATCGGTGCATTGATTATTGTTTTTGGTTCGTCAATCATTATTTTACCTCGTCAGGCAGTAGCGTCTTTTTACAAGCCTGGTGTGTTGTGGATGTGTTTGGATTTGAGAGATTTTAAATCCCTTATTGGGGATGGGGAAAAAATTGCAACTGAGCCATATACCGGTTTATACTTAAAACTCCTTTACGACCTAGATGTGAAGATATTACCGCTGTGGTCTCAACTACAGGTATTTTATCCATTTTTTCTTGTACCATCGGGTGGTAGTGGAGAGCGAATTGTCTTCAATCGAAGGTATTGGGGGAATTCAATTGGTAATCCGGTGGTTGAGGGTTTTACTCAAAATATTACAGAGGACATTTATTCGTGGTTAGAAGAAGGGAGAATTTCAAAAATTGATGATATTTTAAATGATTGTTATCTTCTATTTAAGACACAATTGAAAGGATCCGTTACTCTTCTTAACTCACCTAACAATATTAATGTCGGGAATGTTCCACAGGAAAAATCGACATTGACGAATAAGAAATCCATACGGATATTCAGGGATGCTACTTTTATTCATTTCACGAATGTCGCTATAAATGAAAAAATTATTATGAGGTTCAATTACACAGGGGATGGAGTTGAACTTGTTGCTTTTTCTCATGGTGACTATGGTGATTTAACAGATTTCGTTGAGACTCTTGTGCGTGTTACTAATGAAAATGATAAGCAGCCAGTGAAAATAAAAGTAAAACAATATTTTGAACAGGATAGTCATGTGAAATTTATCCATGCAAACAATATGGATAAATATGGTCAGGTTGAAATTGTGCTACAATCTAAAGAAAACTTGAAAAATCTACAGCTTGTTTTTCGTGTTATTGGTTATGGCGCCTATAAACAGATTGGAGAAATGAAAAATGTTCGTTATGTAACAAAAAAAGAATGATTCAATTTATTATGCTCCAAATCGGAGTCTTTTTTGGCCACTTATAATTGAATTTCCTGAATTCAATTAGTAAATGTCTAACCTGTTATTAGGGAGGCTTACCGATCAGATTCCTGGAAAATGGAAAGGTTAAAAGCATAAGCAAAAATCGCCGAATTTGTAAAGTTTGTACTGAATAGGTACATTTTAAACTGGGAGAGAATGTTGTCATCTACAATTATGAATCAATTAGTAGGGGAATTGTATCCTTTTTTTTCAATATTTCTTTTGAGCGTAGTTACTATAACTCTATGCATTGGCTGGTTACTTAAACATAGAAATATTGCACCTCCAACGCCTACTTACTTTACACAGAAAACATATGGCAAGAATGTTTCTGTTTTCTTAGTGTTTATTTTTTCTGTCCTATGCATTGTTCTGTTTATCTTACCGCTTTTGAATTCATGGAGTTCCGCTTTTAATCAAAATACCCTCTTTGGTATTTTCCCTGCTTCTGATGGCCCAAAATATTATATGGGTGCAGAAGAAATTCTTTACACAGGAAGTGCAGAAAGTTTTTTTGCAAGAAGACCAATAAACACGGCACTATTTGCATTGCGATTGGCTGTAACTGGGGATAGCTATAAAGGTGCTTTATTGATACAGAGTTTGTTGCTTAGTTTATCCTGTCTATTGAGTATCTTTATGGTGCTAAAAGATTTTGGGAAAATTCCTGCTCTTCTTTTTACAGTCCTGCTTTTTCTTTTTGGTAGTAAATATGTTGCTAGTCCATTGACAGAATCTCTTGGACTTTCGTTTGGCATTTTGTCTTTTACTCTTCTTTGGTTTGGTGCCAGTCGCATGAACGTCTGGGTTTTTAGTATTGGTGTTTTTATGCTTTCAGTTGCTTTTAATGTGCGGCCAGGAACTATTTTAATACTTCCTCTTCTTATTCTCTGGGCATGGATTTTTATCGATAAAAGAAAGTTGGACTTGACCGTATTTCGAACTAAAGGAGTGTTGCTCACAAGTCTTGCAGTACTGCTTGGTTCACTTTTGCATATATTTGTGATTTATAATACTTCTGGAACAGTTGATAGCGGACATGAAAATGCAGTGCATCTAGTTTATGCTGCATCCGTTGGGGAAACGGGATGGAAAAGCTTTCAAGCATTGCCACAAGATAAACAAGATCATCTTTGGCAGGAAAGCTGGCAGGAAATTAAAAGTAACCCAGTGAATCTCGTTAAAGGTTTACAGAGAAGGCTTAGTTCTTTTCTTATTATTTCTTCCGTTGAGATGTTTCAAACAGTTTCTTTAGTAGGAGGTCGAATAGTTGTTCCACCAGAGTTTGAAAAGCAGTATAATATATCTAACATATTGAAAATATTAGCATATAATGGGGTTCGTATTGTAGATTTGATCTTTAACTTCATACTCTTAGGTGGTGGGATTTTATTCCTTTATAAAAATAGACAACTACCAGAGGTATGGCTTGTTATTTTTGCTCTGGTTGGATTTGTTTTTTCTGGTTTTATCTTGGGAAGTGTTGCGGTTCCTAGGGTTATTCAAACAACACTCCCCTTTATTCTTTTTTTATACGTTCTTGGTGCATTTGAGATGGTCGCAGGAGGTTCTTGGAAAGAGAGGGGAAATGTAAAATATCAAAAGTGTGATATTGCATGTGTTAGTACAATGTTGCTCAGTTCTTTTTTGATTATTGCGATCCTTTGTGCTGCTCCTGTTGCTTTTGCCTTATCTGGGATGAAGGGAAAACGTCTTGATATTGCGAGAACGGATGAAAATTTCATGATTGCACGGTGTCATACAGGACTTCCTCATATTAACATTCTTCCTGACTCTTTAGGGAGAGAAACAACCTTTATTCCTAGACTTATATTTAAAGATTATAAAAAAGCTTTGCAACAACCGTTTACCAGTGATGAACGATTTGGATTTACTCAGCTTAAGGACTCACTCACACTTGAGTTGCCGTTGACTATAAGTCTTGTGTATAATTTTTCATGTATAAATAAGCCTAGGGCAACTTTTATTGTGAGTCCGTTTGGAATGTTGCCAGATAAACCAACAATGATGAAATTGTCAGGGACTTTCATGAAACCAGTCGGAGCTAGCAAACAGTTTTTTATTGTAGAATCCTACGAAGAGTTGGTAGTCAAAAAAAATAACGGTTTATAGGTTTTTTTAAATGTTTGTTCAGTTGACTTTTTCCAGAACAATAAGAGTCCTGAATGCCAGAAGTTTGGAAAATGGTTGCAGGTATCGTTCGAAGTACAGTAAGGGAGAGACAAGACAGTCAGGAAGTAATGACGGGCGGTCAAAACCTCCACTAAGAGGATACACAAGAAAAGAGGATTATAGTGGACCCTCCCAATGAGACAGTATGTTAAGGTGTATTTCCAATCAAAAGGAGATGCAGATGGGCAGGAAAAAATACAGCAAAGAATTGAAGGCACGTATTGCCTTGGATGCGATAAAAGGCC
>Ga0307988_1000236_pt1 | contig 42085 bp, 33 predicted proteins | sample EllFjometagen183_FD_203166 | JGI IMG/M metagenome (GOLD analysis project Ga0307988, IMG submission 203166) | Marine microbial communities from Ellis Fjord, Antarctic Ocean - #183 | ecosystem: Environmental > Aquatic > Marine > Unclassified | place: Southern Ocean | collected 2014-10-08 | reverse complement strand
TCCCCCTTCAAAGGGGGAATTGGTAGGAACTTACTATATACTTCTGGATTCCCGTTCTGCGCTGCGAGTCTCGCGCATTCAGTACAGGAATGACGGACGGTGTATCGCTTCGAAGGGGGAATTTGTGAGGACTTAAAAAAAGGTAATTCATTTTGTCGACACGCGGTGTGAAATTTCTGGAGAAGCAGAAGATCGACTTTGAGCTGATTCGCTACGAGCATCTGGAGAAGGGTGCGGCGTTCGCAGCGAAGAGTACTGGTTTTTCGCTCACCCAGACCATTAAAACCCTGGTGATTGACCTGGGGCATAAAACATACTGTTTAGCCATGCTCCCCGGTGACAAGCAGCTGAATTTGAAAAAAATAGCAAAGGTTTGTGGCGCCAAGCGATCGGCAATGGTGGACACTATCACGGCAGAACGTATCACTGGCTACAAGGTCGGCGGCATCAGCCCGTTCGGAACCCAGCAGAAAATGGAGGCCGTCCTCGATTCGTCACTTATCTCGTTCGAATCGGTTCTGATCAATGCCGGTCAGCGAGGATCCTTGGTGCGATTGTCGCCCGCAGACATCCGGAAATCATTGAATTGCCGGGTTGAAGATATCTCAGAATAAGTTCCTGCTTTGCTTTAGATAGTGAATACGACTATAATTAATTTTTAAGACTAAGAGTGTTTTAAAACTCAACTTTCCGTACTCTTGACAGGAAGACAATGAAAGACCTGACACTTGAAACCCGGCTGACAGCCACCGTCAAAGGTGCTGGCTGAGCGTCCAAACTATCTCCAGGGGACCTGGACAAAGCGCTTTGTGGGCTGGATTTTCCCACAAATGAAGATGTGATTGTTGGATTGGACCGAGCAGACGATGCCGGGGTTTACCGGGTATCAGACGAAATAGCCCTCATACAGACGGTGGATTTTTTCACCCCCATTGTTGATGACCCCTACTGGTTTGGCCAGATTGCTGCAGCCAACGCCCTGAGCGATGTCTATGCCATGGGGGGTGTTCCGAAAACCGCCATGAACCTGGTGGCATTCCCCATCAAACAGCTGGGGATCAATGTTCTGAGAAAGATTTTACAGGGCGGACTCGACAAGATGAAGGAAGCTGACGTTGTGCTGGTTGGCGGTCATAGTGTTGAAGATGCTGAGCTGAAATATGGCCTCTCAGTAACGGGTTTCATCCATCCGGACCGAATCCTGACCAAGAAAAATCTGAAGCCGGGAGATCAGTTGATCCTGACCAAGCCCCTCGGCACAGGGATCATCAACACTGCCATCAAGCGAGGTCAAGCATCCGACGACGTTGTGGATCGAGTGACGCGCCAGATGGCTGCTCTCAACCGTGATGCTGCACGCATTATGGAACACTACCGGGTGAATGCCTGCACGGACATCACCGGATTCGGACTACTCGGCCACCTCGCGGAGATGGTCGAAAAATCAGGATGTGGCATCCAGATCAATGCGGAAGCGGTACCGGTTATCCCTGAGACCTTCGATTACGCAGAGAAGGGGCTGGTTCCGGGCGGTTGCAAGAAGAACCGGGAATTCCGACAACACATGGTGGATTTTGTTTCTTCCATCGGGAACAGCTTCCAGGATATCCTGTTCGATCCACAGACCTCCGGAGGATTGATGATCGCTGTCGAGCTTGAAGACACGACAGACCTGCTGGCAGATCTTCGCAAGAACGGGATGGTTGAAGCAGACGTCGTCGGAGAGGTACTGGCCGAGCCTGTTCACCGAATTATTGTCAATTAGAACCTTAGGGATCGTACAAATATAACTTGGCATAAGCTGTCCACAAAAGTCCTATAAAGACCGGACATTTTGCCGGCATAATGCCAAGTAATTTTTGAGCCGCCCCTTAGAGCTGCACCATCTGCGAGAGTCGAAATTGCCGTTCATCGATACCCACTGCCACCTCGATTTTGACGTTTTCGATTCCTGCCGGGAGTCTTTGGTTCAGGACTGCCTGAAAGATGGCCTGACACACCTCGTTCTGCCCGGTGTGACACAGGCCGGTTGGAAAAAATTACTGGATGTGGGTCAGGCGATCAGCGGGGCATCAATTGCCCCGGGACTACACCCCTGTTTTATATCCCAACACCTGGAATCACACCTGGAAGAATTGCGATCTCTGATCTCAACTCACAGACAACTTGTGGTTGCTGTGGGGGAGGTGGGCCTGGACTTTTTCATTGACTCACCTGATCTACAGAAGCAACGACTGTTTTTTGAACAGCAAATTGTAGTGGCAGATTCATTTGACCTCCCCCTGCTACTTCATGTCCGTAAGGCCCATGATGAGGTACGGCAAACCATTCGCCGGTTGAAGTTCACAGGGGGTGGCATTGTACACTGCTATTCAGGCAGCCTGATGCAGGCTGAACAATACCTGGCGCTGGGTTTCAAGATTGGGATAGGCGGGGTCATCACTTTTCACAACGCCCATCGCTTACAGAAGATTGCAGCAACGCTTCCCCTTTCAGCCTTTGTTCTGGAAACGGATGCTCCCGACATTCCACCTGAAGGCTGGTCGGGCGAGTTCAATACCCCCAAGTCTCTTCCGGAAATCGTTCAGGCTTTCTGCAGCCATCGCAGCGAATCCCCTGAACAGATTGCCAAAGTGCTTTACGAGAACTCAGTAGCGCTTTTCCCTCAATTGGAGAGTTGAACCGTGGCCGATTTTCTTAATCGCTCCAGGATGTTGATCGGTCATGAGGCCATCAACAGCCTGAGGAAAAAACACATCTATATTGCAGGGATCGGGGGGGTCGGCTCCTATACTGCCGAAGCTTTGGCACGGGGAGGGATCGGCAAATTCACCCTTCATGATGCTGACACCGTCAGCCTGTCAAATATCAATCGACAACTCGTCGCCCTTCACTCCACCATCAACCGGCCAAAGACAGAGGTCATGAAGGAGCGAATCCTAGACATCAACCCCCGGTGCGAGGTTGTTACGCGGAACGATTTTATGCGGGTCGACAGTATGGAAGGTGTTCTACAGGGACACTATGACGCCGTTGTCGATGCCATTGACGTCTTGAACTGCAAACGCGCCTTTCTTGTCCATGCCTACCAAAAAGGATACCGGATCTATTCCAGCATGGGAGCTGGCAACCGCACGGACCCGACACAGGTGACCAGCGGAGACCTTTTCAAATCCCATGGCTGCCGATTGGCAAAGGTGCTGAGGAAATATCTGCGGCGGGATGGCATCCGGGTGGGCATCCAGGCGGTCTGGTCAACAGAGGCCAGGCTGTTCCCTGACCTGGAAGACGTCGAAACAGACTATGATCGACTACCACAGGGAAGCATCAGCACCATCCCGGCCCTCTTCGGCATCATGCTCGCCGGACTTGTCATTAAAGACATCATTGACGAAACGAAAGAATCGCAATAGACTCCAGTTAAATGGCCTGCTCTTTTCTAGAACAAACACCCTGGATAAGATGCGTCTTATAACTGTTATCTACAACAGGTAAAACAGGGCAGAAATCGATTTTTATCTGAATTCCCTTGATCCGAAGGCGAACCGACAGTTTTATGAAATCATCATTTAGAACAGTTTTCAGATCCCAGATAGCCCTCCCCACTATCCTTACCCTGCTCATTTTCGGGCTGATTCAATTCGGACGCTACCTGAGCGTCCTGCCGGAACAGAAGTCGGACATTTACCTGACGAGCCTGCTTGTAATCTGCTTCCTGGTACTGAACGGTTACTACTACCTGAGGCGGGCCGGCCGCTCAAGCCTTGTGCCACCTGTAGATCTGGACCTGGAGGGAGAAGTAAGCATTGACCTGGAACCGACAACGGAGCAATTGTCACCTGAAGCAACAGCTACCGAACCGACAACTGCCGCTGAACCGGAAATATCGCCTGAAAAGTTATATTCACTGCTCGATCAAATTCCCCAGGGAATTCTCATCGCCGATACACAGGGTGATTTTCAGTATGTAAACGAAACCGCCAAACGAATCCTGACCAAGATGTCCCAGTTTCTGCCCATCGATCCGAACAACATGCTGGGGACTTCCTATTACGCCCTTTGCCAGGAACCGGAAAGGGTTGAAAACGCATTCAAGAATCATGAGAGCCTGCCTTATCAAACAGACCTCACAGTCGGCAGCGAGATCATCGACACCTTAACGTTACCGGTTACCAACCGGCAGGGTGACTATATCGGCCCCATGGTCGTCTGGAAGGAAGTAACGTACGAGCGAAACCAGGAACGGTGGAACCAGGTGGTGGAGGAGCAAATTCACGATGCATCTGTTCACCTGACCGTTACATCCGGAGAGTTGCAGAATATCTATCAGCAGATGAAAATACTGGCTGAGCAGACAGTGAGCCAGGCCCAGGATGTATCCGATTTTGCCGATCAGACCAGCGAGCAGATCAACCAGATTGCGTCTGCCATCCAGCAGACCTCCGGTACCATCCGCACCATCGCTGACCGGGTTGATGAAAGTTCCAGCATCGCACAAAATGCATTGACCGAGACCGGAAACGCCAGCCAGATTATCACGGAACTCAGCGACACCAGCTCCGAGATCCGTAAAATGGTTCATATGATCGAACAGATCATGGAGCAGACCCGAATGCTCGCCCTGAATGCGACCATTGAAGCCATCGGTGCCGGTAGCGCCGGAGTGGGTTTTAAGGTTATTGCAGATGAAGTGAGGGACATCTCGCGGGAAACCACGACCATGGCAGGCGAGATTATTCAGATGATTGAATTGATGATGAAGAAGATTCCTCTGTCCGTACAGAGTATGAAGACGGTACAGAAAGTCATCAACCAGATGAACGAGATCACGATCTCCATCAGCGAGAAAATGCAGAAGGAGACAGCAAACGTGGACGCTGTCAAAAACAACATGAACGAAGCGGATCAGAAAAGCCAGCAGATCGTGGACCGCATGAAGGCCATTGAATCCCAGAGCCAGGACACCAAGGAGCAGGTAAACAAGGGCTTTGAAACCACCAACGAAATTGAGCACATCGACGAAACCTTCCGCATTATCTCCAAGCGTTTCGGGGAAGAGCGGATCGTTACGCCAAACGATATCTACCGCCAGAACCAGATCATTAACTACATGGTTGATGCCTTGATTCTAAAAATGAACCCGTCCGGATTCGAAAAGGCGAAAGCGCTCGAAATCTTGACATTTGAGGATAAGAAGCCCTTCGATGTCCTGAAAAAATCTATTTCCAGCGCCAAGATATTTTTGCAGCGAATGGATTTGCCTGAAGAGAGAATTGACTTTCCAAAAGGTCAGGTCACACCGACCCAAACTTACAATTTCCTGATGCAGTTCATGCAGGTTCTGGAGAAAAGCCTGGTGGAAATTGGAATTTCCGACGTCGAGAGCATCAAGAAGGCAGAACCCGTTGATGGAAAAAACCCGAATGACGCCTTCGCTGTCATCGAACTGGCTAATCGAAAAATCCAGTATCTCTGATGTTGCCGCCAGTCAGTGCAAGCCTGCCCTCTCAACCCATCCTCAGACAGATGATTAACCCTTTCCGCTGCCGATAACAGCTGTCGCCCTGACCTCCACCAGCAGACCTGGCATAACCAGTTCAGTAACCCCGACCGCCGTCCAGGCCGGAAAATCTGCACTGATGAACTTTGCCTTGACCTTGCTGAAACCACGAATATCTTTCATGGATGTATGATAGGTTACGAGCTCCACAATATCAGACAGCGACCCCCCCGCCTCTTTGATAATCCGTTCCAGCCCCTGGAAAGCCAGTTGTGCCTGATTCTCTATTCCATCGGCTGCCTTCCAGTTTTCATCAACTCCAGTCTGCCCGGAAACCCAGAGAGTATCCCCAACCCTCACGGCCTGTGAAAACTGCATCCTCTCGTATACGGTTTCGGTTCCTGGTGGGTTAATCAATTGTTGTTTTTCTGATGCCATGATGGTCTCCGTTATTTTGTTTTTGGCTGAAGTAAGCTGTGTTTTAAACGTTAACTGTCGAGCCAACCTATCGAATTCGCTCCCACTTCACAAGCCTTTTCTGCATCTTCTTCAAGCTAACGCCTTTCATGCTTATACATATATACAAATAGTTACAGGCTAAATTGCTTTTTTATTGGAATAGAGTTGCCGAAGAGGTCTTCCTTCATAGATAGTAAAAGAACAACAACAAACAAATAAGACTGGACTATGTCAACACTCTCTCAAAACATTTCAATCCGCGACGGTTATTATTACGCATGGGGCTTTGCGTTCTATTTTTACCCTACGGAATCTGAGAAAGTGTAGCCCAGAAGAAAAGGACCCCATAAAGGCCGTGGCTACCCGCTACGGCCTTTTTTTTTGACCTGAATTTCAGTAAAAAATAGCTTTTTTTGGTAACCATCAAACACCAGATACGAACATGATCAAGTCATTGCCAAACATCTCCGAGTGGTACACCTACGGTTTCTATTATTTCTTTTATTTTATCTACAGTAACCGGTTAAAACGGGCTGATGCAGCGTAATTAAATGACTTTTAAGGGTTTTTAACAAGGTCGTGGCTGCTTCAGTCACGACCTTTTTTTTTGCTTGTCAGATTGTCAGATAATTCAAAATTCCAACCAACAGGAGCAGATATGAACCAGGATAAAAAAGCCAGTAGTCAAAAAAAAATCATTAAAACAGACAGTGCCCCCCTTGATCCCTCCGACCTGTCCGGGCCGGGAAAGCATCTGAATCGAGTGGTTGTGGGAGAGATCATCTCGATCGACACGATTCTGCAGAGCAGTGGACTGAAGGATATCACCGTGGATTGTGGAGATCGTTCCTACAAGACCGTAACCACGACCGATGATCTGCATGTCGGCATGAAAACGGCATTCGCCCTGCTGGGAGCAACGCTGAACAATGACTACGTGCAAATCCAGGAAATCAATGGCGTTGAGAGCCATGGCAGATTGTGCACAGCCCAAGACCTGGGAATCAATAACCAGTCTGAATCCGTTGTACGCTTTCCCCCACACCTCAAAAATGGCCTCAGGCTTGAGGACCTGGTCGGGTAAACCTGGCAAGGACGCTTTGTGGGTTTGTCACAGATGGGAGGCTGTTGTATACTCTAAGAAACACTCGACAGCGATCAAAACAGGTGAATCAGGTATCCTCCATATGAACAGAAACCTTTTGATACAGATTAAAACAGTGTTGGCTGCTGTTTTGATCACAACCCTCTCTGGCTGCACAAACATGATAACCAAGCGTAACGATCCCCTGACAGGGAAAATTGTTGCCAGCTCCAACCAGCGTGAGATCGTCTATCAGGAGTTGCTGGACCGCATCATCGATTCAGATGTGATCTATCTGGGCGAAAATCATGAAAACGCAGAACACCACCAGAATCAGATGGACATTATCAGAGACCTCATCAAAGCCGGCAAAAAACCGCAACTCGGTTTCGAGTTCTTCTCCATCGAGCAGACCGGTTACCTGACGACCTACGTCCGCTATAAGCAGCGCGGTTTGCACAAGTTGCCTGAAGAGGCGCAGGAACTGCAGCTCAGAAAAAACCTTGGATGGCAGGATCGACAGGATAGGGACTGGCAATTTTACTTCGGGTTTTTGAAGCTCGCACGCACTCACCAGTTGACGACCTTCGGGGCAGACCTGCCAAAGGGAATTGTTCGCAACATCGCCCGAAATGGTGTTAACGGTTTAAGCCCCGTGGAGAAATCACTTGTGCAGTCAACCGGCTTCAAAAATGACAGCTACAAAAAACTGATGTTCGGGAAGTTTAAGGCCGCCCATTGCGGTTACGCCCATAAGGATCGCCAGGAACGGATGTACGAGACGTGGCTGGCTCGAAACGACACCATGGCCCGATCAATCGTTGCCATGGCTGCGGAGAGTCCTGAACAGCCGATCGTTCTGATCGTTGGTGGAGGACATACCGAACATAATATGGGGGTGGTTGAGAGGGTAAAACGCCTGAGGCCCGGTATTCGACAACTAAATCTCGGGTTGACAGAGATTTTCCGCAAGCCGGCCCCATTGGAAGCCTATTTCCAACGGGAGACTGTCGATGGGAATCAGTTCCCGCCACCACACGATTACCTGTGGTTCACACAGCGTCACAGCTATGAAGATCCCTGTGAACGATTTCGAAAGCACCTGGAAATGATGCGAAACGTAAAGAAAACGCGAGAATGACACAAACAGTGGTAAAGCAGAGCGCTGCGCCTGCGGTCTATTGCTTGATTGGCAGGTGGATGGTGAAGCGGGCCCCGTTACCAGGTTCTGAGAAAACCTGGATGGTGCCTTTATGATTGTTGGTAACAATCATGTAAGAAACAGACAGACCCAGTCCAGTCCCGGTTCCAACTGGTTTGGTGGTAAAAAAAGGTTCAAAGATTCTGTTGCGGATGCTGGGATTCAGGCCGGGGCCGTTATCCAGCACCTCGATACAGACGTTCTCTTCTTTGATACTGGTCCGGATCACGATCTTCGGAGTTCTCAGATCGGCCGTCTCCATCATTGCATGTGCCGCATTGTTCAGCAGATTTAACACCACCTGTTCAATCTCCGTCTTGGTACAGGGCACCAACGGCATTTTTGAGCCATACTCCTTGACCAGCTCAATCTTGCGAAAATCAAATTTTTTCACCGGGTCGTATTCATTGGAGCTCAGTTCCACGACCCCATCAATCAGCCGGTTGATGTCGTTCGGGCAGAGGTTTGACTCGCTCCGGCGGCTGAATTGAAGCATATTGGTGATAATGCGTGCTGCCCGCTCCCCGGATGACATGATACCTGCCAACATCTCATCGATTTTCCGTTTTTTGATGTAGGCAGCCAGCTGATCCATATCCAGCCCACACTCCCGGGAATCCTTCAGGTTCGCTTCCAGGCTCGGTGACAGGCGACGGATAATATTCTGGGTCCCCTGTAGAATTCCCCCCAGGGGATTGTTTATTTCATGTGCCATTCCGGCAGCCAGACCACCCACAGACATCATTTTTTCCGTCTGGATCATCAATTCCTGGGTCTGCTTGCGCTCAGTTATGTCTTTCACAAAGATCACAATACCAATTACCCCGTCTTTGCGGTCCCGGATAGCTGATGCAGAGAAAGAGACCGGGATCATGCGACCATTCCTGTGCTTTAGTTCGGTTTCTGATGCTGTCACCTGATGCCCTGAGCGCATCTGTTCAACAGCACCTTCATGGATCCAGCGGGCGGTGCTCTCCGCCAGATATTCAGGTGCCAGTTCCAGGATAGTCTTCCCGATCATTCTATCCTTGTGAATACCCAGCATATCGGTAACGACAGGGTTAACAAAAATATACTGAAAATCGATGTCCATCAGCAGCACACCGTCCGGCGCACTGTTCAGTGAATGTTCCAGGAAGGCCTTTGACTCCTCAGATGCGGCTTCCACTTGTTTGTTGGCCGTCACATCCTTGAAGATGGCGTTGAACTTCCCCTTTTTGATGCTGTAGGAGCTAACCTCAAACCACTTCCCAAATGTCTCGAAATAGACCTCGCCAAAGTAGTTCTCTCCCAGCAACGCTACCTTTCCCACAAGCTTGATGAGATCTGGCTGCATCGTTCGTACCTCTGGTATAATCGCACTCACTGGCACACCGATGATATCTTCCCTTCTCAGGTGGATTGATCTCAGGAAGGCCTCGTTGACCTCCAGGAATTCAAAATCGACCGGTTGCTCATTATCATCCAGTATCACGCGACCATAGGTAAACCCGTTCAGCATCTTCTCTATAAACAGATGGGAGCGCTCCTCGCTTTTACGCAGGGCGGACTCTGCCGCTACTGTTTCTGTCAGGTCGTCAATAAAGGCAAGTGTTGCCGGCCGGCCTTCCCAGGTAATGGTCATCATGGCCTTGAGGAATCCCCAGACAGTGCTCCCCTTTTGAGAGAGAATGCGAATATGGTATTCATCCTCTTCATCTTTTCCCTGCAGCCGGTTTATATGGCGATTCATCACCATCTGCCGATCATCAGGGTGGAGAAAATGATCAAAGGTTCTGGCGTATAGCATTTCCTTTGAATATGTTGTCATTTTTGCAAACGCCGTATTACAAAATCTGATGTACCCGTCCTGGACAATGAAAACCCCAATAATCGCATTCTCAAGGAGATAGTTGTACCTATCCTCACCCTCTTTTATCAGAATACCTGCCTCCACCAGCTTTTCCTCGCACTTCCTTATTGCGTTCCCGGCGTCCTCAAGGTCTCTTGTCTTCTCATCCAGACGGGATTTTAACTCCGCAATCTGTTCTGTCTGAGCTCTGATAGCCTGTCGACTTACGTCTTCAGGAGAAGGAGGGGGTGTCCCTCCCGGAGTATCGATGGAATTCATTTTTAGTTAATCTCGTCGCAAATATCGAGCTAACATACTGTTTAAACGTGTTTTTTTAATTCAATCGTCTACATTAGCATGAAGCCAAAAGACTGGTCAATGAGTACCATGAATCTAACAGGAAGTTCTTTTCATTACGCCTCCCTTCATGCACAATGGATTCATTCAAAATAATAAGATCTGATCATTTGTGAAAAATCATGAAACGTGTCGAAACAGATGTGGTCATCATCGGCGGCGGTGTTACCGGGGCAGGAACCTTCCGGGACTGTCTGATCCGTGGAATACCAGCCGTACTGGTGGAAAAAAATGACCTGGCATCGGGAACAACCGGCAGGAACCACGGCTTACTGCACTCGGGAGCCAGATATGCGGTTAAAGACTCTGCCTCTGCTGTCGAGTGTATCGGCGAAAATCGTATCCTGAAGAAAATTGCCAGACACTGTATTGAGGATACCGGTGGTCTGTTTGTGGCACTGGATGACGATGATCCCGCTTATGGTGATAGGCTGATCGTGTCCTGCCGCAGTGCCGGAATTGCATGTCGAGAAATAGCACATCAGGAGGCTTTACGGATTGAACCCAATCTCAATCCCCGGATCGTCCGCGCGTTTACGGTTCCTGATGCCACTATAGATCCGTTCCGGCTGGTATCCGCTAATGTATTGGATGCCCGGGAAAGGGGAGGACAGGTTTATACACATACCCGGGTCAACCAAATCATGACAGGCCCTGAAGGCGTTACCGGAGTCCAGTGCCAGAACCGTTTAACAGGGGAGACTTTCGAAATCAGGGCACGCGTTGTCGTGAACGCTTCCGGCGTATGGGGGGAAAAGGTCTGTCGGGCCGCCGGCATCGAGATGAAGATGTTCCCTTCCAAAGGCTCGCTGATCATTTTTGATTACCGTGTCAACCGGGTGGTGGTTAACGCCTGCCGTATGCCGGCAGATGCTGATATCTTTGTTCCCGGCGACACCGTCTCGCTGATCGGAACCACGTCCCGTAAAATTGCCTATGAAGATATTGACATCGCCGAAGTCGACGAGGAGGAGATTGCAGTTCTGCTTGAAGGGGCCGAGCGCCTGGTACCCAACGTTTCCAGGACACGCCTGCTGAGAGCTTACTGCGGGGTTCGACCACTTATTTCTCTAAAAAAGGGCGAAGTTGACGGGAGGTCCATCAGTCGCGGTATCGTCCTGGTCGACCATGAAATGCGTGACGGATTGAAAGGTTTAATCAGCATTGCCGGAGGTAAACTGATGACCTACCGACTGATGGCTGAAAAAACCACGGATCTCATCTGTCGAAAGCTGGACCGGACAGACACCTGCACAACCAGCCAGTTACCGCTGCCCGGATCGGAGACGAAGGGAAAACTTACTACCAGGCGAAACCAGTTCAAGGGCATATCCGCCTCAGTTATCGGCTCCACTCAATACCGCCACGGCGAAAGGGTTCACCAGATTCTGAAGAGTGACCGCAAACATGACGGGCTGATCTGCGAATGTGAAATGGTCACAGCCGGTGAAGTGGAATATGCCCTGCAACACCTGAACGTGGAAGACATTGTCGATCTGAGACGACGAACGCGACTGGGAATGGGCCCCTGCCAGGGAGCCCTGTGCGCCTGCCGCGCCACCAGCTTTTTTGTCGAGTTGAAAAAAATGTCTGGCGAGAAAGCCAACCAGATGCTGGTGGATTTTATCGAGGAGCGCTGGAAAGGCATCAAACCGATCCTGTGGGGGGATGCCCTGCGCGAAGCCGAGTTTTCCTACTGGATACACCAGGGCCTTATCTCAAAAAAAAAGAAGCTGGAGAAGCCCGATGAGGTTTGATAGTATCATCATTGGTGGTGGCATTGCGGGAATGACTTGTGCGATACGGTGTGCCGAGAAGGGATTAAGCTGCGCGGTGATTTCGTCAGGCATGAGTGCCCTGCATTTCGCCTCGGGATCCATCGATCTGCTGGGCAGATTCCCCAGCGATTCAGTCGTGACAAACCCTTTCGACCAGATGCCGGACTTTATCAATCACAACCCGGAACACCCTTACGCCAGGTGTGGTGAGAAAGCCATAGCCGATTCACTTCAATATTTTACCGATCAATTGCAACAGCAATCCCTGCAACTCTGTAACAATGGACGACAGAATCATTTTCACCTGACGACTTACGGTACCCTGACACCGACCTATCTTTCACAGAAAAGCGTGTACAGCCCTGAACTGGAGAAAGCCTTTTTTGAAAACCAGAAGATGGCCCTGATCAGCTTCGAGGGATTTCGTGATTTTCATGTCCCATTGATCAGCGCAAACCTGCCCGGGCAGACCCTGTTCCAGAACCGTCAAGTGACCACCGGAACCGTGGATCTGTCTCCATTGATCCGTTCCCAGAAGAATCCCCATGAATTCCGCTCCATCGATATCAGTCGCATGCTGGAGACCGATGAAGATTTACAGAAAATTGCCGACCACATCAACGAGCTGGCAGGGGACGCAGGAATTATTGGACTGCCTGCCTGCCTCGGGTTTATCCATCATGCAAGTGTTTATGAAAAGCTCCAGAGATTAGTCGGACGCCCGGTTTATGAAATTCCAACCCTGCCCCCTTCCATCCTGGGAATGAGATTGGACCATGCACTGAAAACACGGTTTTCGAATCTGGGGGGGGTCTTCATTGCCGGAGATAAGGTGGTGCGTGGCGAAATGCAGTCCGGGAAACTGAGCGGTGTTTATACAGAGAACCATGGAAAAACACTTCTGAAGGCCGGTTCGGTTGTACTGGCCAGCGGTAGTTTTTTCAGTGGCGGCCTCATCAGTGACTCAGCAGGTATCAGGGAGCCGGTGTTCAATCTGGATCTGACCTATGAAAAAGACCGCAAGCAGTGGGCCAGAGGTCTTTTTTTTCAACCGGAAAGCCACCAGTTTCTGGAATTCGGCGTCAAGACCAACGAGCAGTTGAACCCCTTCGATAGCTCCGGTCACCTAATCGACAACCTTTATTGTGCAGGTGCCATCCTGGCAGGATATAATCCCATTCGAGAGGGATCCGGCGGAGGTGTGGCCATCAGTACCGGATACACTGCTGCCGAGATGATTATTGGCAGAACCGCCTCGACCGGAGCTGCCAGACCATGATCAATCTTGACAACATTAGCTTTGACCACTGTATCAAGTGCACCGTCTGCACAGTCTATTGCCCTGTCGCCCGAGTTACCCACCTCTATCCCGGTCCCAAGTTTTCCGGACCCGATACGGAACGACTGAGAATCAAGAACCCTGACCTGCTGGACGACTCTCTCAAATACTGCAGTAACTGCAAGCGGTGTGAGATTGTCTGCCCCTCTAATGTAAACATTGCTGATATTATCAGGCTGGCCAGTGCGAACAATCCGAAGAGAAAGCTGAGTCTGCGGGATCTGATCCTTTCCAGTACAGACCTGATAGGTCAGATAGCCACCCGAACGGCTGTCATCGTTAACTGGACAATGACACTTTCCCCCTTGCGACGATTCATGCAACTGATCCTGGGGTTGTCCCACGAACGGGCCTTTCCGAAGTATGCCAGCAGTTCGTTCAGTAAATGGGCTGTCAGGCAAACACGGGCCCAGGAAATCTACCCGGAGAAGGTGATTTATTTTCATGGCTGCTATGTTAACTACAACAACCCCGACCTGGGAAAGTCGGTGGTGCAGGTTCTAAACCGGCTCAACATCGGAGTAGTCACAACAGCAGAGAAATGCTGCGGAATTCCACTGATCAGTAACAACCGGCTCGAAGAAGCGAAGAAACATGCTCGCCACAATATCGACGTTCTTAAAAAAGCCGTTGGCGACTCGGACATGAAAATTCTGCTGACCTCCTCAAGCTGCTGTCTGGCGCTGGATCATGAATACAAGAACTTGCTGGAGATGGATACAACCGGTATCCAGGGGCAGATCGAGTTGATCACCAAATTTCTGTATGAAACATTTGAACAGGGAGAAACACCATCCTTGAAACCACTGCGGTTGACGGTTGCATATCATGCCCCCTGCCACCTGGAACACATGGGCGGCGTGGTTTACACTGTGGAACTGCTGAAGAAAATACCGGGCCTCAATCTAAAGCTTCTTCATTCAGAATGTTGCGGAATTTCGGGGACTTATGGTTTTAAGGAGGAGAACTACGCAATATCGCAGGCCATCGGGCAAAACCTGTTTGACCAGATCAACGATCTGAAACCGGATCTGGTCGTCACCGATTGCGAAACCTGCAAGTGGCAGATTGAGTTTAATACTGTCTACCAGGTAGTTCACCCCATCACTCTGCTCGCAGAAGCGATGGGGTGCCAGAATATTCTGAAAACAGGCGGAAAATGAAACCACCCGTCATTCCGGCGAAAGCCGGAATTCAGGAACATATTTGACTGGATCCCGGATCGATGCCCGGGATGACAGGGCGAAGTAAGCTTCGGGGAATTAAACCCAAATAATACTAAAAGAGGTGATCGATCCCCAACTCTTTCTGCTTGACAACACTGGGTCCACCTGTGGCGGCTTCCCAATCCAGCAGATTGAAAAACCGCTTCTGCAGATCGTCGATATCCACCGTCACCCCTTTTAGAGGACCTGTGGTCAGAGGGGTCTTTCCAATCGCCCGCTCGTGAAGCACAGAATCCTTCGGGGTCAGGCCTTCCCTGACATTAAATGCCTTACGCAGACTTAAGATCCGTTCTCCAGTCTTGAAGTACTCCTCAGTGGACAGGTTCCAACCGGTTATCGCGTTGATATAGTCTGTAATAGGCAGATATCCGGTCATTGGACCGAACTCACATAGGCCACAACCGTTGACGAGTTGCATGAACAGGGTGCCGACGGTGTACTCCCGGACTGACTTCTCCGTCTTATCGCCCCCCGCTTTAACCAGTTTCTTGGCTTCGGGAAATTGTTTCTCAACAGCAAACAGAGCCGGATACATATAGCAGGATATCGTATGACGTCCCGGTGTTGGCTCGCATTGATAAGCAATGCCATAACCGGCATCCAGCCTCGGATCGTGCATGGGCAGTTCCTGTCCACCGGCATGGACTGCATAGGCCTCGGCACCGTTGCCAATCTTTTCTGCTGCGATCTTGACACCATCCGCCAGCACATCACCGAATCCTTCACGGTTGATAATCATCTCGGTCAGTTTAATGGCTTCTTCAGCCCTGCTCCAACCCAGTTTCAGACCACCGGTGGTCTTCTCATCAATCAACCCCTGCTCAAAACATTCCACCGCAAACGTAATTGAAACCCCTGTCGAAATGGAATCGATTCCAGCCCGGTTGCACATCTCGTTCATTTCCACAATCGCGTCGTAGTCATCTATCAGCATCATGCCGCCGAAAGCGCCCCAGGCTTCATATTCGGGCGTGTGTCCACTAGTTCCGGCATAACGCCCTTTTTTGATATCCAGTAGACCACCACAACCGAGGGGGCAGTTCTGGCAGGCATACTTCTTCTTCTGATTGGAGATCACTTTGTCTCCGCCAATATTCATCAGTTTTTCATAGGTAAAATCGGTATATCCGACACCCGTCCAATTCTTGATGGGGGTATCTCCCGTCATACCGGACAGGACTGTCAGTCCCGGGGTTCCATATTTTTTGTACAGTTCTTTGACCACGCTTGCAGATGCGGGCACGGCAATACCCGTTCTGGCGATGATCTTACTTAAAAATCCCATGATTTTTACGGTAACGCGGTCACCCCCTTTGGATTTTTTATAATCCGTCAGAAACTTCTTGATCACAGCCTTTGTGCCTTTCTCATCAGCAATGGGGACCTTCATTTTGCCCCGAAATGAGACCGCCTTCAGATTCTTGGAGCCCATGACCGCACCCAGACCAGAACGGGCGGCAATTCTACCGTCATCGGTTGTAACTCCGGACATAAACGAGAGCTTTTCACCCGCGGACCCAATTGAAGCCACCTGGACCCGTTTGTCGTTCAGGGTCTGCTTGATCTGCTCGTTGGTCTCGACATTGTCCTTTCCCCAAAGATCAGCGGCATCGTTAAATTCGATTGTTTCGTCAGTTATATGAACCCACATTGGTTTTTCGGCAATACCGGTAAAGAAAACAGCATCGTATCCCGTGCGTTTAATTTCCCGTGACAAAAACCCTCCGGAATTTGAGTCACCCCAACCGCCTGTCAATGGCGATTTGCCAACCATCATGAAACGGCCGGAGAAAGAGGTCCCTGTTCCCGTCAGTAAGCCTGAGCAAAATCCCAGGTGGGCTTCGGCCGAGAGCGGATCAATTCCCGCTTTCTGTCTTTCGGATATCACGGCTGCTCCAAGCCCGTATCCCCCCAGGTATTTTCTATAAAATTCGTCTTCCAGTTCAACAACTTCCGTTTTCTTTTTGGCCAAATCAATGACACAATATTTTCCCATGTAACCGCCAGCCATAGCGAACCCTCCCGATTCTATTTAATTGATCAGACTGTCTGTGTTGGTTCTACCTCAACCACAAACTTAAAGGCAAACGCTCTATTAGTCAAACAGGTTCTTTCGTAACAGGGATATCAACCCTTCAAGATACATTCCCACCGGCTTGGAGTTGCTAAAGGTCTGACTGGATGTTAATATTGAATTATAATATTGAAAAGTCGTTGCCGGCACCTAAAAAACTGCAGATTCAACCTATCACATCTGATGAACATGGAAAAAAAGACCCATTTTGCCCCTTTGGAAATAGCAGATCCCAATCTCCTGGCCCAACAAATAAAAGCCATTGCCGACAACCCGGTCCTGAAAAATATTCTGGATGCCATTCCTGAGGCCGTGTTGATTCTGAACAAGCAACGACAGGCAGTGTATATCAATGAGAGTGCCAGGAACATTGTTGATAATGCAGATTTCCAGGCGATAATGGGATTGAGAGTAGGTGAAATTCTCAACTGCGCCCATTCAGGGGAAATGAGCAGAGGTTGCGGCACAACTGAATTTTGTGCGTATTGTGGCGCCGTCAACGCAATCCTCTCCAGCCAAAACGGCGAAGCTGCTGTAGAGGAAGCGCGTATTACGCTGAAAAATGGTGAGGCCATGGATCTCAAGGTAAAGGCAACTCCATTTCATGACCAGGGTGAGATCTATACAGTATTTTCCCTGAGCGATATCAGCGAGGAAAAACGAAAGAAGATCCTTGAAAGGACCTTCTTTCATGACATCCTGAACACTGCAAGCGGCTTGAGTGGCTATTCCGAATTGCTGTTGGACGCTTCCAAAGCAGAAGTTGACGAGTATAAACAGATCATCCACATGTTGAGCCAGAGCATTGTTGATGAAATCAATGCACAGAGGTTGCTCATCAATGCAGAAAATGATGAATTGGAGACCTTAGAGGATCAGGCGAACTCCCTGGAGCTGTTGCAGCAGATCGTTAATTTTTATACCATGAACCCGGTTGCCTCTCAAAAGACGATTGTCATCGCTCCAGATTCAGAGTCGGTTGAGTTTAGGGTGGACCGGGTATTGCTATCCAGGGTACTGGGCAATATGCTGAAAAATGCACTGGAGGCCAGCGATTCCGGTGAAACAGTAAAGGTTTCCTGCCGGAAAAAAGATAACCGGATTGAATTCGACATGAACAACCCGAAAATCATACCGAGAGATATAGGCCTGCAGATTTTTAACCGCTCATTTTCAACAAAAGGGAAGGGAAGGGGAATTGGAACCTACAGCATGAAAATGCTGAGCGAAAAATACCTGAATGGTTCTGTCAGATTTGAATCCAACGACTTGAACGGAACTACCTTCACCGCCAGTTACCCCATCAACCTATCCGGCAGCGCGTAATCAGACAGATCCCTTTTCAATTCTTCTCTTTCGGACTTTTCGTACAATATAAGCAACAATCAGGAGGAGCAACAGGATGGCAAACCCGATCTTGGCATTCTTGGCAATCCCAAGCAGCATTTCGACCTTGTCACCCAGGTAGTATGCCAGCAGAACCCAGACTGGCACGCTGATCAGAGCAGCAAGCCCATCCATCAGGATGAAGGTGGTAAAGGGGACTCGCAGAATACCGGATGTAATGTAAACCGGAGCCCTCAGGCCGGGGGCAAAACGGGAGGTGAAACAGATAATCCGGGCGTTGTTATGGATCTTCTCCTCAGCCAGCCGAATCCGGTCAGGGGTAAACATCCTCCTGAACATTGGCCAGCCGAAAACCCGCCTGCCGAAATTTCGACCGATCAGGTACATGAAGGTATCCCCGACCAGCACGCCAAGCAGACCAACGATTAAAGCACCGAACAGGGTAATCCGCCCCTTGTAGGCCAGAAATCCGGCAGCAAACAGGGTAATGTCCTCCGGTATCGGTAGCCCGAGACCACAAGCAAACAGAACAGCGAGGATGGCAGCGTAAGCTTGGAACCCGCTGAGAGCCATGATTGCAGCGAATATTTTCCCGGAAAAAGTATCTGTTTCCATCAAAAATCATTTTTGAAAATTGTTAACCAACCCATCCTGCCACAGCGGAGGGGTACAAAGGTAAATAGTCCGAGGCCTGCCCCGCACTTCTATCTTATACCAATATTGTCTGTTTCTTTTTCTTTGTCCAGCTGATTCAAACCGGCTCATGGTTCTGTGTCAATATGTCCGCAAACAGCCCGGTATCAGCAAACTTGACAAGACATCGATCGATGGGTCAGGATGCAGTTGCTGCCTACCAGGAACCGGTACAAGGAAATCCAGCCATTATTGACTGCCAGGTAAGACAAAAAACACCCTTTCTTTATCTATCAAATACGTGACATGGACATGAAAATACTCGTAGCAAATCGAGGCGAAATCGCCATTCGAATCATGCGGTCAGCCGCAGAGCTCAATATCCGAACAGTCGGCATTTACACCGAAGATGATTGTCACTCTCTCCATATTCGTCGGGCAGATCAGGCGGTCGCTCTTATAGGAAGTGGTGTTGAAACCTACCTCGACATGGATCAAATATTGAAGGTTGCCTCTGAAACCGGCTGTAACGCTGTTCACCCAGGCTACGGTTTCCTGAGTGAAAACGCTGAGTTCGCCCGGCAATGTGCTGATAGGGGACTGACCTTCATCGGTCCACAGGTGGAAACCCTGAAAGTGCTTGGAGACAAAGCCAGTGCCCGAAAACTGGCGGAAAGCTGTGGCGTTCCCCTGCTACCGGGAACAATGGAGCCTGTGACAATGGCAGACGCAGAAGCATTTTTCAACAGCCTTTCACCGGGCCAATCCATGATCATCAAGGCCATTTCCGGTGGCGGGGGTCGTGGCATGCGGATTGTCAACAATCTGGAGGAGCTGGAAGCAGCCTATGACCGTTGTCAGTCAGAAGCGTCTCTGGCCTTTGGCAACGACGCCGTCTATGTTGAGCAGCTGATGACAAATGCGCGACACATTGAAATCCAGGTTATCGGTGACGGCACCGGAGCTGTCAGCCATCTGGGAGAACGTGAGTGCAGCATCCAGAGACAGCACCAGAAACTGATCGAGTTTTCCCCCTGCCCTGGCCTTTCAGACGCATTGAGGGAACAGTTGACCTCCGACGCCGTCCGTATGGCCTCCTCCGTGTCCTATCTCAACGCCGGCACATTTGAGTTCATGGTGTCCGCAGACACAGCTGAGGGGGAGGCATCATACGGCTTTATCGAAGCCAACCCTCGGCTTCAGGTTGAACACACCGTAACCGAGGAGGTGACCAACCTGGACCTTGTAAAAATCCAGATTCAACTGGCACAGGGCCAGACACTTTCGGAACTTGGACTGGAACAGGACAATGTTCCAGCGCCCTGCGGATATGCGATCCAGGTGCGCGTTAATATGGAAAAGATGCAGCCGGACGGATCCCTACTGCCCTCAAGTGGAGCCCTGACATCGTTTGAGGTCCCGTCGGGTCGGGGCATCAGAACCGATACGTTCGGGTATGCTGGCTATCGTCCCAGCCCGTTCTATGATTCACTGCTGGCCAAGTTGATTGGACACAGCCCTTCCCCTGTTTTCGAGGAGGCGGTTGATAAAACATACCGGGCCCTCTGCGAATTCAGAATAGAGGGTGTTGACACCAATCTACCTTTGCTGCAAAACCTGCTCAGCCATCCTGAGTTCAGGCAGAACCGGATTAACACCGACTTTATTAATACCTTTATCAAGGAACTTGTCGATAGTGATGCCACTCCCCACCAAAAACTGTATTTCGAAACCACAGCCGAACCATCCGCAGGAATCGGGGCTCTGATTGACTCAGTCGACCCTCTGGCTGTGCTGGATTATGGAAAACAAAACGACCTGTCTGCAGGGGAGATGAACGGCTTCGGAAGCATGTTGCCCGAGGAAGAGGGGGTGGCCCGAATAAAGGCCCCCATGCAGGGCACCATCGTCAGCATCAATATTCAGCCCGGAGACGAGATCAGGGAGGGGGAACAGATGCTGGTGATGAACGCCATGAAGATGGAACATGTTATCAAGGCCAGCTGTGATGGAAAAATACAGCAGGTTCTGGTGGCTGCAGGAAACACCGTGGCTGTCGATCAGCCCCTGGTAATGATAGAAAAACTGGCACTCTCAGGTGAGGTCATCAATACTGATGAGGCGTTCGATCTGGATGAGATTCGGCCGGATTTATCAGAATTGCTGAACCGTAAGTCCTTCACCCTGGATTCGAACAGGCCCGAGGCCGTGGAAAAAAGGCGGAAGCGCAACCAGCGGACCGTGCGCGAGAACCTTGAAGACCTTTGCGACAGCGACAGCTTCATCGAATATGGCTCCCTGGCCATAGCCGCCCAGCTCAAACGGCGCTCAGAAGAGGACCTGATCAAAAACACACCGGCTGACGGTATGCTGGCTGGCTTCGGCAGTGTCAACGGAGACCTGTTCGATGAAAACCAGGCCCGTTGCGGTGTTCTTGCTTATGATTTCACTGTTCTGGCAGGAACGCAGGGGACCCGGAACCATCGCAAGAAAGACCGCATTCTGGAACTGGCTGAACAATGGCAGGTCCCGGTCGTAGTGTTCACCGAAGGGGGTGGTGGGCGACCCGGCGATACCGATTTCGACATTATTGCCGGTCTCGACTGCATGGCCTTCCATCTGCTGGGCCGTCTCAGCGGTCTGGTCCCGCTGATCGGGATCAACTCCGGCCGCTGTTTTGCAGGAAACGCTGTCCTTCTGGGCATCTGTGACGTCGTCATCGCCACCGAAAACTCCAACATCGGTATGGGAGGACCCGCAATGATCGAAGGAGGAGGACTGGGGGTCTTTCAGCCGGATGAGGTTGGCCCCATGAGTCACCAGGTACCAAACGGTGTGGTGGATATTGCGGTCAAAGATGAAGCGGAAGCGGTTGCAGCAGCCAAAAAGTATCTCTCCTATTTTCAGGGACCCGTCAACGATTGGGAATGTGAGGATCAACGACTGCTGAGAAGGGCCATCCCGGAAAACCGGTTACGCGTTTACGATATCCGATCGGTCATTTCAACCCTGGCAGACAAGGACTCGGTACTGGAACTGCGCCGCCACTTTGGTCTGGGCATGGTCACCGCATTTATCCGCATGGAAGGCAGACCCATGGGCTTGATTGCCAACAACCCCACTCACCTTTCAGGAGCCATTGACAGCCCGGCGGCCGATAAGGCCTCACGCTTCATGCAGCTCTGTGATGCGTTCGACATCCCCATTCTCTTCCTCTGTGATACCCCGGGTTTTATGGTGGGCCCTGAAGCAGAGAAAACGGCTCTGGTACGTCACTGCTGCCGCCTCTTTGTGAACAGCGCCAGCCTGAGCGTACCCTATTTTACCGTCGTTCTGCGAAAGTCATACGGCCTCGGAGCCCAGGGCATGGCCGGAGGAAGCCAAAAGGCACCTTTCTTCACCTTTTCATGGCCGACAGGTGAATTTGGAGGAATGGGCCTGGAAGGCGCGGTCAAGCTCGGATTCCGAAAAGAACTGGCTGCGGTCGAAGACCCCGTTGAGCGTAAGGAGTTATATGAAAATATGGTTGCCATGGCCTATCAGCACGGCAAGGCCATCAATATGGCTTCCCATTTTGAAATCGATGAGGTGATTGACCCGGCAGACACGCGACGAGTGGTGATGAGAGGCTTGAATTCCGTGCCCCGACCTGCTCCCCGCAAGGGCAAAAAACGCCCCTGTATCGATACCTGGTAGCCGGGGACTTGAACGGCTAATGCCCGTTCATCAGGCTCTTGATTTCATCAATGGGAATATTCCCCTTGGCGGTGTGGTAGTTGGAATCAATCTCCAGTGAGCGATTCCATTTGTGGAGATATTTGGCGTAGGTTTTTGACTGGTCCTGTAGGTAAAGCAGCTCTCGCAGACTGTTTGCCTGGCCTATATGAGGCTTGTGAACAGGCGATTTCATGGCAAGTTCGTTGTCCGGGTTATCAATCTTCATATTCTCCAGCCTTTTTCGAATGATCCGGACCGCTGAGCGGTAAAAGCTGATTTTAGTTGAGATGGAGACCTTGCTGAAATCGTCTATCTCACCAAAGTCCGAGAAGTCCATCCCCAGAAAAATAATCTTTTCACAGTTATCGTCGGCTACGATGGTGGCATTTCTGTTCAACTCCCGGATATAGGCAAGTTCGCCAAACATCTCTCCCGGAGAGATATAACAGACCAGGTTTTTCTTATCATCTGAAAACTCCGGATAAACCAGCAACTGTCCAGCCAATAGAAAATAGATCCAATTTTCGAACTCTCCCTTCTTGATGATCACTTCACCGGGTTGCACCTCAAAAATCTTGGAGGACCTGATAAAAAATTCCCGATCTTCAAACTGGCTGTCGATCGCTCGATTAATCAATGGAACTTCTTTGAAAATGGCGTCGATGATCTCATTTGGCAGTTGTGCGACTTCTGTTGTTTTCATGCCCTTGTCGGTTTCTTTAGTCATCCGAGGTACTCCGGTTTTTGCAGCGAGAAAAAAGACGGATGGTCACCCTATCCGTCAGCGGTAATAGCAGCAACAATCTCTTCTGAGACCTTCTCCCAGTCTTCGATGGCTACCTGGCAGGTACCGGCCATACTATGTCCGCCACCACCATACCGGGACATCAGCCGGCCAATACTGGTCCTGCTTGATCGATTCAAAATACTGTGGCCGCAGGCAATCACCACATTCTCCTTATCCCGCCCCCACATGATCCGCACATCAATATTCTGGTCAGGAAAGAGCGCATAAATAATGAAGCGATTGCCCACGAAGATAGTATCGTTTTCAAGCAGGTTGGTTACCACAACATTATTCACAACTCGACTGGCGTTCCGCATCATCTCCTTGAATTTCTCCTGATGATCAAAATAGCGGACAACCCGTTCCTGCACGTCCTTTTCCTTAATTATTTCTTCAGCCGTCATGGTACGGCAGTACTGGATCATATCCAACATCAACTGATAGTTGCCGATGCGATAATCCTTGAAGTGTCCTAGTCCGGTTCTGGAATCCATGATAAATGACAGCAGTATCCAGTCCTCGGGAAAAAGGACCTCTTCCTGGAGAAAACTGCCGGCATCGGCAATGTTGACAGCTCGCATCATAGGTGTCAGCCAGGGGCTGAACGTTTCGACCCCTCTATAGTAGTCCCAGATCACCTGCGCGGTGCTTGCCGCATGACTGACTTTTCCCTTATAGGTCAGTTCACTGAAATTGTCCCTATCCATCTCACTTTCGTGATGATCAAACCACAATCCACAACCCTTGGAAAAGGGAACGTTTGCCAGCACATCATCTTCAGTAACCTCAACTTTCCCATCCTGAACATCTTTGGGGTGGGCAAACTGATAACTATCAACAATCCCCGCCTCAACCAGCAGCACGGCACAAACCAAACCATCAAAATCCGCTCTCGTAATAAGTCTCATACGTAACCTTTATGGATATTCTTTTGGTTTTCTGTTCAAGCGCCTCTTCTATTCCAGAATGTACAACTATCCTAATGGGTCATGCCTGTCTTATGCAAGTATAAGCCTGATCAAACTGTAAGGGCAAGTGCCTATTGGAATTCACTTCGATTCCTAAAACCCTGCTCCATTTCAAACAGTAACAGCAGATCAAACATCCATCAAAAAACCGTTTGCAGTTTGAGTTGAATAGGCAAACAATATCGAGGAAGAGCTCCTGTTACCGATAACCACTGATAAACATGAACAACCGGAGAAAAGATGAGCAAACTGGTCGATCTGAATGAATTCCGGATGGGTCAAGCCTGCAAACGAGGGTTTGCTCAATGGCAAAAGCGATTTGGCGAACGGTTCACCATTGAATCCAGATTCGAGAATCTTCAAAATCGTACCATAGGAACGCTTGCTGAGCCAGGAGATAACAGTACCTTCATCTTTAATGAACTGATCATGGGCGTCCTGGATCTCGGAAATGTGATGAAATTTGAGTATCTCAGCCCGGCAGACCGCTTGAAAATCGTCGACATCCAGCTGTTTCTGGCTGATCTGGTCAGATTCGAGATGATGCACCGTATCAAGTGGATCGACGACTATCTCAACAGGGAATGCGCTCTGATCGAACTGATCCTGACTTACGATGATACAGACTATTCACAGTTTACCAATCCCCCACAACTGTCGAAAAGCCATCCGCGATTTGACGAGTTCGACCGCAAAATTCCCCGTGAAAAAGTGGTGATGGCCCGGCAACTCTACCCGGAGGCACTGATCGCTTTTAAGGAGCGTTTCAAATAACAGGTTCCACGTAGTCCGGTCGTTCCCCCAGCGTATCGCGAATGATCTCCAGCCCCTTCTTCACAACGCTCTCCTCAGCAGGATCAGCACTTCTGCTATTGTAATCAGAGGGGTTGTTAATCAAGCCCGTAACGCTTAATCATCCGCCAGATTGTGGTACGATTGACATTCAGGTGCCTCGCAACAGCGGCCTTGTTCCATTTGAACTGCTCGAGCAACTCAAGCAATGCTGTTGAAGTGATAATTGGCCGTTGGGGCAACTGTCCATGGGGTGGCCTGATCGATTCAGGTAGAAGCTGATCATTTCCCGTTCGGATCCGCGGGACGTTTTTCTCCGGGTATCTGATCTCCACTGGCAGATCTACCGGCAGAATCTCTCCTTCCTGCCGAACAACAAAGGCATGCTCAATGGCATTTTCCAGTTCACGGACATTCCCGGGCCAATGGTAGTCCAGCAGTGCCGCCGCCGCAGCGCCGGTAACGCCGCTGATACCCTTCCCTGTCTCAGTATTAAACCGGGTTACAAAATGGTCTATCAGCAGGGGGATGTCCTCTTTCCTCTCTCGCAAGGGCGGCAGATTAATGGGAAAAACCTTGAGGCGATAGTAAAGATCCTCCCGGAACAGCCCTTCTTCAATCAATACCCTAAGATCCCGGTTGGTGGCTGACAGAATGCGAACGTCCGCCTTAATCGTTCGATGATCTCCCACCCGTTCGAACTCCTTTTCCTGTAAAATACGGAGTATTTTCAGCTGGATCAATGGTGAGACCTCGCTGATTTCATCCAGAAAAAGAGAGCCCAGGTCCGCGGCTTCGAAGCGGCCGATTTTATCCTTGATGGCCCCGGTAAAGGCCCCCTTCACGTGACCGAACAGCTCGCTCTCCAACAAGTTTTCTGACAATGCCGAACAGTTAACCTTAACCAGGGAGTTTTTCACACGCTGGCTTTCAGCGTGAATCATCTCAGCCACCAGCTCCTTTCCGGTTCCGCTCTCCCCGGTGATCAGGATAGACGCATTTGAAGATCCCGCCATCTGTATCAGATCAAACACCTCCCTCATGCCCGGACTTTTACCGATCATTCGATGAAATTGAACCCGGGCACGATTTTTCTGCTCCAGGATCTCCAGATTCCGCTGGACCGCCTTCAGTTCTGAGATATCCGTGACAGTTTCTATCACCCCCTTCACCTTTTTCTGATCATCATATTTCAGGCGGGCACTTCTCAGAACAGGGATTAATCGTCCATCCCGGTGCTTGATGCGGCACTCCTTTCGAGTCAGTTCCCTGGCTGAAAAAAGGACACACCCTGAATCCGCCTCGCAACGGCACTCCATGAAAGCATGGCACCGCTTGCCCAGCAATTCATCCGTTGAATAACCCGTGAACCGTTCCATGGCATTATTTGTAAAAACGATGGTACCTGACTGATCAACAACAAAAACCCCTTCGGCCATCGTCTCGATGATTGTCTCGTAACACTCCCCCAGGCTGAGACAAAAGTCATTACTCTGTTCCATGATTGAATTCCCACTGAAAATTTGCAAATAGTCTTTGGACATCTCCCCACTAGCATCTGTCCTGTTTTAATAACTCCTGATTGGATTATCGTTGCATAGCGTTGCAGCAACATGTTTCATTGTAACATAGTGTTGCGTTCAAAAGCAACAGTTAGAGCAATGGATATGATAATTTACCTGTATAATCAGTTTATTATGAATTTTTAATTGTTTGGCATGATATTCGTAATAAACGAAAGATATATTCAATTATTAAATTAGATCAAATTTCATGGAGACCCTTGTTATGAAGCAAAGTACATTTTCACCGCTGAGTTTTCTCGCATCACTGGGAGCCGGTGGCATTTCCGTTATTCCGTTTGCATTCCTGCAGTATACGTTTCACACCGGCAAAGGACTGATCAATTTCGGCATGATCGATCACATATCACTCCCGTTGACCCAGCAGTTGTTGTTTTTCTTTTTGGAAGCCGTAATGATCGTTTTTGCGACACTGCACTTTATTTTATCCTACCAGAATATCAAAGGACTGATTGGCTGGTTGAAAACAGATGCTTATCAGCCCTTCATCAACGACCCACTGAAAAACTCAGCCATCATGGCCCCTTTTATCTCACTGGCCATGACCGCCAATGTATTCATAGGACCCATCCGCTTTTTCGTGCCCTATATGGCGAAGAACTTACAGGATCTCATGCTACCCGCCCTGATCGTTGTTGGCCTGTTGTGGCTTTTCTTGATGCAGATGGAAATTCGGCTGCTTAAAACATCATTCGTCAAAAGCTTTGATGTTTCCAAGATTAATTTTGGCTGGCTGCTTCATCCCTTTGCACTTGGTATGACTACGGTCACATTAACCGGCATCGCTGCCATGTCCAAAACAGCCTGGATTTCACATACAGCTGCATCTTTGTCAGCCATCAGTGGAACCATGGCCTTTTTTCTGTTGATTGTTAAACTGATCTCAATCTTCAAGAGCCATTTCGAAGCGGATGGGCTTCCGGACAAACAATTCCTGCCCAGCATGCTGATTGTGGTACCTAATATAACGCTGTTGGCCATTGCCGGTTTCCGACTGAGCCACTACATGCACCACTATTTCAACTTTGATACAAGCATGCTGGCATTCCTGATCGTGATGGTCTCATTTGCTTTTCAGACCTGGTACCTGTGGTTTGGATTGGCGCTGCTGAAGGATTACTTCAGGGAAAACTTCTTTAAAAATGAGTTTTACATGAGCCAGTGGGGTCTGGTCTGCCCATTCGTAGCCTACGCAGTTCTGGGCAGCTTTGTTTACAAACTGTTTCTCCCAAGTCCCATTATCTATGGACTGATCATGGCAAGTATGCTGGTCGCCATCAGCTTCTTCTTCCTGCTGCTGTGGCGTCACGTCAAGTGCCGCGCAACCACAAAGCGCACAGCCGGCGCCATTTCCTGCCAGGCGTAGTCATAACAGGCACTTCCCCCTGAAAGGGGAGGTGCCTCGGCTGTTCTCCCGTACTGGACAGTTGGGGGGATCTATTGATTCATTCGGCGAAGTATTCGAGCCATATAGCGGTCCCGCACACCGATCTCCTGCAAGTGTTCAATGGTATTTTCGATGTATTCCCTGCAGGTCCCCAAAGGGCCACTGCCATTACAAAGCATGTCAGCGATACGATCCATTCCCAAATTCTGCATATAGCGTTGGTGTTGACGATTGATCACAAAGGTGAGCCCTTTGATCACACTGCCTGCTGCTGTCAGGGGTCCATAATGGGGAATATACGCACCGCTGATCATCTCACGCATCCAGAGGATGCGGGTTTCCGCTTCAACCGCTTCCGCTTTGATCCGAAATGCCATCCCGTTGCAGGAGCCACCCCTGTCAAGGGCTAGCATCAGACCCGGATGTTCGGCAGAACCGCGACCGATGGTGAGGTGAAGACAGAAGCTGCGATGATAACCATACATTCGGACAGGCTTCATATCAACATAGTTGAAGGCCGGATTCCAGATCAGGGACCCGTACCCAAACACCCACAGGTCCTCACCTTCGGGCAGGCTTGAGAGAAACTGCTTCCGGTTCTGTTCCCGCTCTTCGTGGGAAAGTGCTTCAAATGATCCATGTTTTCGAATCTCTGCGACCAAGGCATCGATTCGCTCGTGAGTGAAATCTTCCCTTTTCAACATCCTTTTCCTACTATTTATTTGTGATTTCTGCATGCTACCCGACGTACGATAGGGTCACCATTCGCCTGTGCACAGGTAAGCATTCCGTTTGGGAACTGCTTTATCTGAAAGTTGATCGTTTATGGAAAACTGTCAACCCTAAAAAGCAGGCAACCGTTCATGAAACACGACAACTGATGACCCAAAGTCAGCACTCCGTTTAAAGGTGACAATCGTATCGTTGCAGGATGGTATCAGTCAATAAAAGCGGATGGAAGGCCATGACAGGGTAGAGGGAATTGTGATATATTTTTGGTTTTGAAAAGAGAAGATATTAGTGCTGACCGAGCACCAGACTGAGTAACCACACACCAGGACAGAGCGATGACAGACTACGATTTTGATCAGGTCATATCCAGAAAAAACACTGATTGTGCCAAATGGGACGCAGCACCATTTATCTTTGGCGATGATGATGTGATTCCCATGTGGGTTGCCGATATGGACCTGCCAGTTGCCAAGCCGATCACCGAGGCGATCAGGAAAAGATCTGAACATGAATTCTATGGTTATCCGCTTCCACTGCCGTATTCTGTGGCAGAGGCAATCGTCCAGCGAATGAAGCTCAAGTACGATTGGGACATCGATCCCAGTTGGATCGTGCTGACACCCGGTGTGGTACCAGCTCTTAATGCCGCAGTCAAAGCCTATACTGTCCCGGGCGACTATACTATCCTGCAGGATCCGGTCTACTACCCCTTCTGGAGTGTCATCCAGAACAATGGCTGTCAGGTGGCTAACAATGCCCTTCAGCTCTCAGGTGACCGCTATGAGATTGATTTTGATGACCTGCAATCAAAGTTTGATCCGCTGATGCAGATGGTGCCTTCTCGCAATCGAACCCGCATGATGATCCTCTGCAACCCCCACAACCCCGTTGGCCGGGTATGGACGGAAGCCGAACTGCGTCGAATGGGCGAGATAGTCGTCGGAAACGGTGCTGTTATGGTCTCCGATGAGATTCATTGTGAGATTCTGCTCAAGGGTCATCTACACATTCCCTTTGCCAAACTGTCACCTGAATTTGAGCAGAACTCCCTGGTTTGCATGGCGGCCAGCAAAACGTTCAACCTTGCCGGCCTGGACGCTTCTGTGATCATTATCCCTAACCCCGAACTCAGGGAACGGTTTAATGAGGCTAAAAAAGGAATGATGCCGTCCGCCAATATCTTCGGTGTCACCGCACTGGAAGCCGCTTTCAGACACGGGGACGAGTGGCTGGAACAGTTTCTGAGCTATATGGAAAACAACCTGGAAATTATGACCGCTTATATTGAAAAATATATCCCTAAAATAAAGGTGATCAGACCCGAAGGTACGTACCTTGTCTGGCTTGACTGCCGTCAGTTGGGGCTCACATCACAGGAACTGGCCACGTTCATGAACACAAAGGCCCGGGTGGGTCTGGATCACGGGTTTGTTTTCGGTCCCAGTGGAGAAGGTTTTGAAAGGATCAACATCGCTTGTCCCCGTTCAGTTCTGGAAACAGCGCTGGACCGGATCCGCCTGGCGGTGGAGGCCCTGTAACCGTTTTGCCCTCTTTATCTCTGTGTTGTTTTTTTGGTACAACCCAATAAGCCTGTTAAATAAATGAACCTGAAGTATAAATGCCTGATACTGGATCACGACGATACTGCCGTAGATAGTACCGCCTCTATTCACTACCCTGCCCATGTGGAAATCATGCGGCAGATACGTCCCGAAACAAAACCTATCAACCTGGAGGGCTGGTTCAAGAAGAATTTTCACCCGGGGATCATGGAATACCTGGTGGAGGAGCTCAGGTTTTCAGAGGCGGAACTGGATGAAGAGCTGGCCATATGGCGGGAATACACTACCAGCCACACCCCCCGATTTTATCCCGGTTTTATCGACATGTTGCAGGAATACCGTTCCCTGGGGGGTATTGTCACAGTGGTGTCACATTCCGAAGTGGAAAACATCGAAGCGCACTACCGGAAAGCGGACACAACCAACACCGTTTTTCCAGATCAAATATTCGGCTGGACCTATGATGCGGATAAGCGAAAGCCAAATCCCTACCCGGTCAGACAGATCCTGGAACAATTCGGATTAAAAGCAGAAGAAGCGTTGGTCGTGGATGATTTGAAACCAGGTGTGGAGATGGCGCAGGCGGCCGGGGTTCCTATTGCAGCAGCCGGGTGGGGACACCAGATACCCGAGATTCGGAACTACATGGAGGCCAGCTGCCTGGCCTACCTGTCAAATATTGAAGAACTGCGGGAGATGATTCTGGAACCTACTGCATCTCTTTGATAGCCCTCAGCATGTCCCTGCGGGTTATCAGTCCGACCAGTTTTTTCCCATCTGTTACCGGAAAGCGCCTGAAGTAACTCTTTTGAAATGCCTGAACCGCATCGATAACCGACTGGCTCTGATCGATGGTTTTTACATCAGCAGACATATACTCGCTTACAGCGCCGGATGGCGTCCCGTGCATACCCATCTGCAACATGACCTTCAAGCAGTCTTTTTCAGACAGGATACCGACCAGTTCTCCCTTACCTGACACCACTGGCGCGCCTGAAATTGCGCGATTAACCAGCATTTCAATGGCATGGTAAATATCCGTATCCGGCTGAAAGGTAATCAGATATTTAATTGGGGTCATGTAGTCTTTGATTATTTTTGTCTTCATATCCTCTCCTCATTGAAATGGGGTACAGCTGATCCACACCCGTGCCCGGCGTGCTGTTACGAAATTTTCATATTGGTGAATACGTCGAGGCATGCTTCCCCAAGTACTTCATAATTATCAAGATCCTTCACAATCGTGATATCCTGTTCATAGGCCAGATTGATCAGCGGATTGTTTGTCAGGTCCTCCCCCTTTGCATTTCTGATGACCGCCACCTTGGGCTTATCAAGATCATCATCCGCCGGCTGTACCACAAAAGCCATCGAGCCATCACTCAATTCCACCAGTGATCCGGCAGGGTATTTCCCCATGATCTGAAAAAACGAATCCCAGACATCCAGGTCAAATTCAATGCCTGTCAGCTGTTCGATAAACTTGATGGCTGCAGGAGGTGCCCAGGATTTCTTGTAGCTGCGCCGGCCGACCAGTGCCTGGTATACATCCACTATCGCAATCAGGCGGGTCTCCATGATGACATCATCATATTCATCTACCTTGGGATAACTGGACTTCATATGTGTGTCCAGCTTGACATGGTGGTAATGTGCCATGTTGATAATCGTGTCTGTGGAACCCAAATCTGTCAGAATCTCAGCCCCAAAGGTAGGATGGGACTGCATCAGCTGCATTTCCTTGCTGTCCCGTTCAAAACGGACTGTACTGTCCAGAATATCTTTGGGTACCTTTGATTTTCCAATGTCATGCATAAATGCACCCAGCAATATCTCACTTTTCTGTTCTGCAGAGAGTTCGACCCCCTGGCGCTCCATCATCTTGACATAGACAAACTGGAAAATGGAACCCACGTCAACACAGTGAGCATATGTCTGATCACTCTTTTTCAGACTGGTCAGTATTCCAATAGCTTCCGTAGACTCATTGGCAATAATGTTGTCAACATACTTCGAGATATCGCCTATCTCAATGTTTCCATCTCTGGTGTCATCGATGAGGTTTTCAACGGCTCTGCTGGCACCCTTAGATATCTCAACACCCTCTTTTGCTTTATGAATCAATTCTGACGACTTCTCGACAGCCACCTTATGCTGAACCTGTTTCTTTGAGAGTTGTTTCTTAATCCGCCTGACCTGGAACTTCAGAAAACCTCTTTTTTTCAGCTCTTCTATCAACCGTTTGTTAACGATGGTCAACTTCTTCAAGCCTTCAGGAAATGAGTGGACATCAACCAGGGCATCCCCTTCCTTCGTGGCGTCAACAGGCATTTCCAGAATCTGGTCACCTCTTTTAACCCTGACCTTTACCCCCCTGAAGTTATGCTGCAACCACTTGCAGCTACTTCCATCCATCGGGCTGAATCTTTTTGAAAAACCGATATAGCGCTCGATGACCATACTGTCATCCAGGTTTTCCAGTAAAATATTCTCATTCGGTGATGTTTCTGATCCCATAGCCTGAGTTGCAAATAGATTTTATTGGTTGAGTATCTACCGTTTCTCTGTGATATATTTATACAAGCATACCTTTTTTTAGATCGGATAAGTAGTAAAATATTATGTCATGCAAGAAACAAACTATTGTTGTCCAAATAAATCAGCAAAATATATCGCTTTTTTCTTTTGACTGACAGCCGTTAGGTCATAAATAAAGCAAATGAAGGAGGTTGTAGATACCACTGGAAGCGCTTTAATGGAGGGATAGGTACAACTAACGAACTGATATATGCTGTTGGACCGGGTCCACCATCTGGATAACGGCTTTACTTTCAACCGTTTCAAGTTGTATGCAGCCGTTTGAAGTGGTATAGGCCAGCGTCATAAATAGAAAAAACGTAACCAGGGTGCCCAGAAACACTATATCCAGTTTTTTCATAGCAGCGTCCAGTTTTCTTGGTGCAGAATAATCCAGCGAAAGATCTGAGTAAGTTACCTTCTATTAGACTGTTATTTCGAATTTGTCAACCATAAATTAGCTACTGTTCACATCTGTCCATCACAGTGTTAATATGAAAACAAATGTAACGACTAACTCTAACCCTCCTCATTCCGGGCTTGACCCGGAATCCAGGAACTAAACTGTTTCGCTAACCTGGATTCCAGCTTTCGCTGGAATGACATTGGAGGGTAGACGGTTTTTCATTCCTCACTGTGCCTGGAAAGACATGATGGTTAGTTGAATGATCCCATCGAAAGTCGATTTCGATTGCGGATAAAGGAGGACAAGGTGTTAGTCAGGCGGAAACAGCTCTGAGACAGATGATTGATCCTTTTTCAAAAAATTCGCCTCTTTTAACCAACAGTTGATGAACTGTTTTACTTTTTCATCAATTGAATTATACTGGGTATTATGATTATAGGTATCAGGACTTTCTGACAAATTCGGCAATCACACATTCAATTCCACAGGTTGTTATATGGCATTCTTGGATTTCGTTACACCGGGCTGGCGAAAAATCGCCCTTATTTTGATTCCGGTTGTAATCGGCATTGGGCTATTCTTCTCGATGGCGCTGTTCAAAAAGGCACCCAGGCAAAAAGCTATGGTGACCAAGTCACCCGTCGTGCGCGTGATGACCATTACACCAGTGAAACTGGTACCACGTGCTTATGGGTACGGAAATGCTGTACCCATTCGTGTCTGGAAGGCAATTGCCCAAGTCAGCGGTAAAATCATCTACGCCCATAAAGATCTTCAGAAGGGGAAACGGGTCAAAAAGGGAACAATCCTGCTGCGAATTGATCCCTCTGAGTTCAACATCACCATCTCCCAATTGAAAACAAAAATTGAGAGCTACCGAATACAGCTCAAAGAGCTGGAGGTACAGAAAAAAAACAACCAGGAGCTGCTGAAAATTCAAAAGCAAACACTGAATATCAAACAAAAGGACCTGGACCGGCAGAAAAAACTGTTCAGCCAGAAAATGATTGCAGCCAAGGAATATGAGACCCAGCTTCAAGCATTGATCACGCAACAGGCTCAGGTGCAATCAATCCAAAACAGTCTCAACCTCGTGCCATATCAGCGTGGTCAGCTGCAAGCCCAGGTGAAACAGGCGCAGGGAGACCTGTCAAACGCCAGGTTGCAGCTGTCCTACACGGAAGTGAAGGCCCCATTCGATATCCAGATCGCTTCGGTAAATAATAAAAGTTCAGAGTTTGTCCAGAAGGGGCAGACTATTTTCATCGCCAACGATACCTCCGCTGTTGAAATTGAAGCCCAGTTCGTTCCGGGTTCAGCCAGACCGGTTTTCCTCTCTCTGAAAGAACGGTTGAAGGATATCGACCTTAACTCCCAGACTATCAGCCAGGATCTGGGTATTTCCGCCATTGTCAGAATCCCTGGAGATACCTTGGAACGTCATTCCTGGCCGGCCGAGCTCAACCGAGTCAGTGATGCCATGGACATCGAAACCAGAACCATGGGGATGATTTTCATTGTGAAAAACGATCGGGCACTCAACCCGGGCAACAAGCAGAGACCCATCTTCAACGGCATGTACTGTGAAGTGGAGCTGAGGGGGAGAACCATGGAAGACGCCCTGGTCATTCCGCGATCTGCGATTCATCCGGGAAATATAGTTTACCTGATGACTTCCGATAAAAAATTGGAAAAACGGACCATTCAGCCCGGGTTTTCAATCGAAAACATCACAGTGCCCCGTGAAGGCTTGAAAGCCGGTGAAACGCTGATCCTTTCAGATGTCATTCCCGCCGTTTCCGGTATGACAGTCGACCCTGTCGAAGACAAAATAGCGTTTGAGACACTCAAGCGTGAAGCGATGGGGGTCCGGAAATGATTCGATTTTTTTCCGGCCATCCCACGGCAGCCAACCTGTTGATGGTTGTGTTTATCGTCATGGGGGTCATTGCCCTGCCCGAACTCAAAAGAGAAACATTCCCTGAATTTGCCGCCAGCAAGGTACAGGTCCGTGTCACATACCCTGGCGCATCAGCTGAGGAGGTTGAAGAAGCAGTTATTCAACGCCTGGAGGATGCCCTGAGCGGCGTTGAAAATGTGAATAAAACAACTGCGCAGGCCGTTGAAGGGGTTGGAATACTGACCCTTGAAATGGACGAAGATGCCGGTGACCTTGTGAGTTTTATTGACGATATCCGCACCGAGATAGACGCCATTTCCAGCTTTCCGGAAAATGCAGACGATCCGGTCATTACCACCCTGGCCCGGACCGACTATGTGGTCTCCATCGCCGTCACTGGTCCCATGTCTGTCACGGACCTCAAAGATTATACCGAGCGACTGAAGCAAAAGTTGACCCAGCTTCCCGAGGTATCATTGGTCAGTGTAAACGGCTTCTCCGACCGCCAAATCCGGGTACAGGTTTCCGCAGAGACCTTGCTCACGTATGGTTTGAGCATCCAGACCATTGCCGGGAAAATTGTCGAACAGAGCCTGGACCGACCTATCGGGACCATCGTTTCCGCAGACCAGGAAATCTCCTTGAGGTTCAAGGATCAACGGAGATCTATCGATGCCTTCCGGGATATTATCCTCTTTGGTGGTAAATCCGGTGCTGAAATTCGCCTCGGAGACATCGCCACTATCCAGGAGCTTTTTGAGAAAGAGGAGATCAAAACCATTTTCAACAAGGAACGGGCCGGGATGCTAGTCATCAATAAAACCCGTGCACAGGATACCCTGGTGGTCCTGGATGCCGTCAAGCGGTTTCTTGCGGAAGAACAGGCGGCAGCCCCACCCGGGGTCCATCTGACCAAAACCCTGGACATGGCATCTGTTGTCCGTGAACGTCTCGACCTGCTGGTCACCAATGGATGGCAGGGCCTGCTTCTGGTTTTCTTTGCACTCTGGTTGTTTTTCAGCTTCAGGCTGTCAATCTGGGTCACCATGGGACTGCCGATCTCTTTTGCCGGTGCCATCTTTGTCATGAACCAGATTGGTTACACCTTCAATATGATGACCACTGTCGCCCTGATCATCACCCTTGGGCTGTTGATGGATGATGCAATCGTGATTGCGGAAAATATTGCCAACCACCTGCAGCGGGGTAAAAGTGCGCTCCAGGCATCAATCGAAGGCGTCATGGAGGTCCGCAACGGGATTATCTCCTCCTTCCTGACAACAGCCTGTGTTTTCGTACCACTGGCCTATCTGGACGGTCAGATGGGGCGCGTGCTGAAGGTTATTCCGGTTGTCCTGCTGGCTGTATTGGCAATCAGCCTGGTAGAAGCATTTTTTATCCTGCCGAACCACCTTTCTCACTCTCTCCGAAATCACCGCATGGATGATCCCGGAAGGTTCAGAAAGCGGTTCAATAACGGCTTGGACTGGATACGTGAAAATCTACTGGGAAAAACAGTTGACGCTGCAGTCCGCCACCGATATTTAACCGCCGGCATCATCATCGCACTCTTTATTGTATCCCTGGGGACCTTCAGGGCAGGAATGCTGAAGTTTGTGGGCTTTCCTAAAATGGATGAAGACTCTCTGGAAGTTAAAATTTACCTGCCTCCGGGCACCCCTCTGCATCGAACGGAAAATGTGGTAGGACGCATTCTGAAAGGCCTCGACGAAACCGATCGTTACTACACCTTCCGTCAGCCTGATAAACAGCAGTTGGTGAGGGAGATCAGGGTCAGCTACAGCGTAAATGCAGACGTCGCCGAATCCGGCCCCCACCTGGCAACCATCTACGTTGACTTGATTGGCAGCGATAACCGAGTTGGAAGAATTGACGATATACTGGATTACTGGCGTAAGCAGTCCGGGAAAATCCCGGATGCCATCAGCGTGAGTTTTGACACCCCATCAAGGGGGCCATCCGGCAATGCCATCGAGATCGAATTCCGCGGCGAAAACCTGACAGAATTGAAATCTGCCGCCACACAGGTGAGCGTCTGGTTAAATCAATTTGATGGGGTATACGACCTCTATGATAACCTGCGACCTGGAAAACCAGAGATTCAAATGAAACTCAAACCGGGGGCATCGCTTCTGAATCTCAACGCGACAGCCATTGCCAACCAGTTAGGCTCAGCCTTTCGCGGAACGATTGCCTCTGAAATCCAGATCGGCCGCAACGAGTACGAGATTGATGTTCGGCTGAACCAGGAAAGCCGGGACAGCCTCTCTGACCTTGACCGTTTCAAGCTCACAGGCAGCAAGGGCGAAAAAATTCCACTGGGGAGTGTGGTTGAATTAACATCAGGTAGGGGATATTCCGCCATCAGCCATGTGGATGGCATCAGAACCGTCACACTGTTCGGCAGCATTAATGCTCAATCAGCGAATACCTCGGAGATCATGAACCGGCTCAAAACCGAATTCCTGGAGAAGGTCCGGCTGCAGCATCCAGAAGTTCGGGTTCTGATCATGGGTGAATCGGCAAATAACGCTGAAACCGGTAGCTCCATGGCCAGAGCACTGCTGATCGGCCTGATGGGAATATTTATTCTGCTCAGCTTCCAGTTCCGCAGCTACCTGGAACCAATTGTCGTCATGCTGGCCATTCCCTTCTCGCTCATAGGCGTTATCTGGGGGCACATCGCTATGGGAATCCCCCTGTCCATGCCAAGCTTGCTGGGCTATGCCTCACTGGCCGGAATTGTGGTGAATGACTCCATCCTGCTGGTTATTTTCATCAGAAGTCGGATCGACAATGGGGTGGCTATCGAGGAGGCTTCCAAAGCTGCCAGTCGGGAACGATTCAGGGCCGTATTGCTCACTTCGGTTACTACTATTGTGGGCCTGCTACCGCTGTTAAGCGAAACCAGCCTGCAGGCCCAGATGATTATCCCCATCGCCACCAGTATCGCCTTTGGTATGGCCTCATCCACTATACTGGTGCTGGTCGCCATCCCCAGTTTCTATTCAATCCTGGGGGATTTCAACCTGACCCGCAAAACAGAGCTTCCGGAGGAAATTTCAGGGTAAGGTAACACGCTTCGGGTTGGCTCAAAAATTAGCTCACATTCTGTTTGCAAAATGTCCAGTGCTTTTAGGACTTTTGCAAACAGATTATGTGACGTTATTTTTGAACGATCCCTTCGTATGATTAGAAATGGCCTCCACTATTTGAGGCCAGGCCCCCTCAGCAAAATCGTGCCCCATACCATCAATGATCAGGAATTCGGCGCCGGAGATGGCCTTGGCCGTAGCCTTTCCACCCTCAATCGGTACAAGGGGATCCTCAGATCCATGGATGACCAGTGTGGGAGCGGTCACCCTCTTCAGTCTTTCCGTTCGATTACCATGCGCCATAATAGCGACCATCTGTCTACCATACCCCTGTGGATAAAAGCAGCGGTCATATTCCTCTCCGGTCAGTTTTCTGATCCGCTCTTCATCAAAGGGAAACCCGGGACTGCCAATCACTTTCCAGACGTATACACTATTATTGATATAGGCCTGTCGCTCGGGTGGCGAAGGGGTCGTCAACACGGCCATGGCATCCGGTCTTGCAGGAGGAAGCATCGGGTCCCCGGTCGTTGACATGATGGATATCAGACTCAATACCCGGTCGGGATGCCGAAAGGCAACCGTCTGGGCGATCATGCCGCCCATCGAGGCGCCGCAGATATGGGCCTGTTCTATACCCAGCCCGCTTAATAGCCCGGCAGCATCATCTGCCATATCATCCAACGTGTAGGGTGACATAATCGACTTTCCGCTCAGGACAGCTGTCATGGCTTCCATCATGTTGGGCATCCCGGCGGCTTCGATCTTGCTCGACAACCCGACATCCCGGTTATCAAACCGAATAACAAAATGTCCACGGTCCGCCAACTGCTGGCAGAAAACCTCGTCCCACCTGATCATCTGAGAACCGAGCCCCATAATCATCAACAGTGCCGGTGACGACCGATCCCCGAACGTGTCATACTCTATCTGAATGCCATTTGCCGATATCTGTGCCATCTTTCTCCTGAAATAGCAGGGTTGCTGAAGGTCAACGCTCCGTGTTTGTAGTCTGTTTGACTATTTCCAGATCGCTTTCGATCTGTCAACCACACCCTGCTCTATATCTTCTCATAAATATTGCCCGATTCGTATAAAACAGATACCTTTCTTGCGTAGATGATGATCCGATGATCTGGAAGAGACATGGGCAGTAGAAGGTCCCAACTGACAGTAACACTCAGCGACAACCACTTCACAACAGGGGTTTTAATGGAAACACACGTTGATCTCTCAGCCATCCAGGGACTATTTGAAAGGGCGCACCAGGAAGGGCGCGACTTTCTCTATGAGTTTGAGGTATATGAGCTGATAACGCATGTAGGCTCCGAAAGCCCTCCCCGTTGGCTATTTCTACCTGGAGAGGAGCGGTTACAACCGGAGATGCTGGAATCCATTCCCGGCGAAAAGGTCGTGGTAAAAGTGGTTTCACCCAATATTCTTCATAAAAGCGATGTGGACGGGGTTCGGATAGTCGAAAAGGAGAACCAGTCTGTTCTATCCACCATCAGAAGAATGAAGGCGGAGATTCCGGAAGCGTTCGCATCCCTCATTGAATCAGGTAAGACACATGCGCCGGAAGCTTACAGTGAGCTCAACGGTGATGCACTAACTCAGGCGATCTCAGATGACATCAAGGGCGTGATTCTCGTCCAGTTTATGCCCCCTGACTCCCAGGAGTTTGGCAACGAACTTCTGGTCAGTCTTCGCTGGACCAGAGAGTTTGGGATGATTCTCAATGCCGGACTGGGCGGTACTGACACCGAACTGTATGCCAGCCGATTCAGGAAAGGACAGGCGGTTGTGGCAGCGTCAACGGCCATGGTTGATGGAAAGCACTTTTTCAACTCGTTCAAGCAGACCATCTCCTACAAAAAGCTGGCGGGTCTGACGCGTGGGCAGAAGCGCATTGTGACCAACGACCAGCTGCTGGAATGTTTTTCGGCTCTGATCGATACCGGTAACACGTTTTCACCGCTTAATACAAAGGCCCGGTTTCATATCGATGAACTGGAAATCAACCCCTTCGCTTTCAGAAATTACCTGATGCTCCCCCTGGACGGGCTTTGTCGATTCTCACCCGCAAGGAAGCAGCCTGATCCCCGACCCATCGAGAAAATTGACTATTTGTTGCACCCGAAGACCATTGGACTTATGGGCGTATCATCAAAGGGCTCTAATGTCGGGCGCATCATCATGGACAATATCCTGGCAAACGGTTTTGATCCGGCCAACCTGAAGATCATCCATCCAGAGACAGACCGTATAGGCAATATCGAAACCACTCCATCTCTAAACACATTGCCGGGAAAAACGGATCTGCTGATCCTGGCTGTCGGGGCCAGCCAGATTCCTGATCTGATTGACAACATCCTTGATAACGATCTGGCCGAAAGTGTTCTCCTCATTCCTGGGGGCATGGGGGAAAAAGAGGGGCAGGAACACGTCACTGTTGAATTGAAGCAAAAAATCGAGGCCGTCAGAAAAGAGAAGGGCACTTCAACCGTTTTCCTGGGCGGAAACAGCCTGGGGATACTCTCCCACCCCGGGAAGTACGATGCCATGTTCATTCCGGACAATAAGCTGCCCAAGAAAAGGGGAGACTACACGCGACATATCGCCCTGATCAGCCAGAGTGGGGCATACATGATCACCCGTATGAGCAAACTCGCCTTCCTGGACCCGGCATACGCTCTGTCCATCGGGAACCAGCTGGACCTGACCGCCAGCGATATTCTACGTTACATGAATCAAAGGGAGGATATCACCACCATCTGTTTTTATATGGAGGGATTCAACGATCAGGACGGCTTAACATTCGCAGAGGCTGTTCGCGAAGCCATACCCCTGGGAAAAGAGATCATTTTTTACAAGGCCGGGCGAACCCCCGAGGGGAAAAGCGCCACCTCCGGGCATACCGCATCCATTGCCGGTGATTATATGGTCTGTGAATCCTGTATCAGCCAGGCGGGGGCCATGGTGGCTGAAAATTTCACCATCTTCGAAGGGCTGTTGCGGCTTTCCAATGCCTGCCATTCCAAAAAAATATCCGGCAACCGCCTTGCAGCCATTAGTAATGCCGGATATGAGTCAGTGGGAATCGCCGACAATATTCTGGGCGAAGACTACCAGCTTGAAATGGCCACCTTCGATACAGAAACCCTTTGCAACCTGACAGACGTCATGGCTCGCAGCCGTCTGGATAGCCTGATCGATGTAAAGAACCCCCTCGACATCACACCCATGGCGACTGAAGAGGTCTATGAGGCCTCCATCAAGGCACTGTTGAATGATGAGAACGTCGATGCCGTCATCGCTGCAGTGGTTCCTTTGACACCCATCCTGCATACCCTGGAAGGGGAAGGCAGCGGAGCCTTCTCACCTGAACAAAAACTGGTTAAACGACTCCCCAGGCTTGCAGCTGAATCAGACAAACCGCTGGTAATTGTTGTCGACAGCGGTCCACTCTACGACCCTCTGGCAAATGCGCTGGAAGACCAAGGGCTGCCTGTGTTCCGCTCTGCTGACCGAGCGGTGACAGTTCTGGGAAAATACATCCACGGCCGTTTGAAAGCCGCCGAAATACAGGTCGGCTAAAAAACTAAGTCATTTTGTATAAGATCCGGGCGAAGAGGACACAGCTGTCTTTTGCTCCCTTCATGGAAACTGTGCAGAAATTCTTACCCGTATCGAGTATTGAAAGTATAAAATTCCCCCTTTCAAGGGGGC
>Ga0307988_1000234_pt1 | contig 42445 bp, 35 predicted proteins | sample EllFjometagen183_FD_203166 | JGI IMG/M metagenome (GOLD analysis project Ga0307988, IMG submission 203166) | Marine microbial communities from Ellis Fjord, Antarctic Ocean - #183 | ecosystem: Environmental > Aquatic > Marine > Unclassified | place: Southern Ocean | collected 2014-10-08 | reverse complement strand
CTTTTAGGCAACAGTTTTCAGGATATGTTCACAATTATCCAAAATAAAAAACCCACATCCTTCTTTTGAAGGTTAGTGGGTTGATCTGTTCGGTCTAATTTTTTAATTCTCGGACAGCCTCCTAGTACCTTAACCGAAGATGATGTACCTGTTACCTTGTTGGCCAATATTTCAGATAGAGAACGTAATTGGCTCGGTCCACTGGCAAACCAGATGTACTACAATATCGGTGATTCTCCTCAAGCATATGGGGTCTATCCTGCTGTTGGTGATACCAAGGTTGAGCTGGATTTGTCTGGTCAGATCAGTATAGACAACCAAGACACACCTGATGGTTCTGATGACCTGATTAGCGGTGTTATCGTAATTGAAGAAGGAACACGAAATGTACTCACGGGAAATGGAAATGCAAGTCGTGTTGAAGAAAGTTGGTCGAGCCTTACACAAACCCTCGCGTCGACTCCAGTTGATAGTGCAACGCCTAATGATGTGGGTGGATTTGATTATGTAATTGCAACACGCGGAATGCCTGAAATTCTTCAGCCAATAGGCTTGAATAATGAAGCATATCCAAGTGAAATTGCTTCTTCACCTATTGCTAGTCCTGCGGTTTCAGGATGGTTTGCACCAGATTCAGAAGGTAGGAGTGTCGCAACATTTGAATGCGATCCTGAAAGCCCAACTCCGATATTAGCGACTTGGAACATTAGAAGAAATAGGCTAAAGCTGAGCAGTCCTTTAGGCGCGGAATGTGCGGATCCGAATTTACAAAACATCGGCGCAACGACAACCGGTGTATTCACCGATTGGACTTGTGAGAATTCTGATGGTGATGCCTGTCCGAACAACGCGGCAATACTAGGCGCTCCAATCTCAAATGCTGGTTATCAGAACCTCTTGATTGCAATATCTACGGATGCGGACGGTTATATTGTTTCTAGTAATGCGTTTTACACAAATGAGTATCAGGTTCTTCAGTTTCTTTTTGGCTTTCAAACTCCTTACGAAGCATGGGACGGTGGTATATTAACAATGGCTGGAATCGTTCAGGAAGGTAGCGTCAAAGTCCGTCCTTGTGGTGATTCGCCTAACATCAATATAAAGTCGCGTGGCAAAATATCTGTGGTTCTCTACAGCAACGCTAATTTAGATGCCACGCAGGTAACCAATATCACTTTTGGACCAGCAACAATCGGTATCGCTCACAAGGCTCCACATATTAAAGACATGAATGATGATGGACTCGAAGATCTCGTCATGCATTTTGTTCAGAAAGAAACGGGTATTTCTTGTGGTGACACCTCAGCTGTACTGAACGCCGAAACATCAGATGGTATCCCTTTTTCTGCTACAGCAACAATTAATGTAGTTGGCTGCAAATAGAAATTATTGATAATTTTTAGTTAATTCTTTAAGGGGTTATAAATTCGACAATTTATAACCCCTTAATTTTAAGCTCAAGTGATTGCCGTAAATAGCCTTGATTCCTTAAGTGTCAACGTTATGAACCACTATTTTAATATTGCCAAAACCAAGTAAGACTGTTCACCGATCCAAATTTTATCAATCTGTGTGAGCAAGTCGTCAATCCACCATCACGCACTCTACTCAAATATCTGTTTTTCATATAACTAAAAGTAATATATTATTTTTTCAGTTCAGCGAGATTTCAGGTTATTATCGCTAATGTTGACTTTTGAGGTATGTTGAAAAGTTAACGTTATCTTAAATAATGTTGAATTTAGCAGTATTGATTAATTCTTACTTTCTCTCCCTCACGTTTGTTAACTAAACATATTTAGTTCTTTAAATATTTGCCTCTTTTTTCTGTATATATCGATTTTTCCTCCAAAATACTCCCTAAAAGTAATATTAAAAAATTAGTTACATAGCCATATTTATCAATCTATAACAATGATAGATTGATTAAGGTTTTTAATATTAATCGTGCTATATCTATTAACATCAATAATTTGTATGGTAATTTTTAAAAAAACAACTATATATTATCTATAATTACTAACTTATATTTATAATGAAGAAAGGAGGTAATATAAGGCAAAAAAATACGAACAGGATACAAAAAAACAAGCACAAAAGGAGGTTAAAATATGAAAAAAAGATATGTTCTGATTGGCATTACAGTTATTTTATTTTTTGCATTCGGCATCTCATACGCTGACGAAAAGGTAATGAGCAGCTATTCTCCGGTTGTCCTTAAGGAATCTTTTAATACGGTCAAGGAGCGTATGGAAAAAGCCAAATCTGAAGTTATGAAACGTCAGATGAAGCTGCTCGAAGAACGTTATGACCTGAGTGACCGTCCCGCTTCCGGAGTGAAAATGTCTCGTGGCAAGTCGGTCCAAAAAGGAGTTCGGGCCAAGCTGTCCAAGGGTGTTACATGGGAAAATCTAGGTATGATGAGCCCGAAACAGATCAAAGAAAAAGGCATTTTCCCAAAAGGTTTTCTACCACTACCTCACCCTAATCATCCTGAAGGCGGTATGGTTTTCCCCAAATATCATATCGATGAAATAAAAAAACAGACTGGCCGAGATCTGACACGCTTTGATCTCGATCTAGATCTTCCAGATCACTTTCTACCCGACTACCCCCCTGCCATATATTTAACCACACGCCCTAACTTAGGAGATGTATCACAGGCACAAGTTTTGACGACTGACAACTATTTTGACTTGTTTAACGGAATCCTAAACCCCAAACAGCTTGAGGGACTTCGATTGTTAGTAACGCCGTTTCCTCAACAGCAGTTTAATACAACTTCAGACCGGCGCTCTGCAAAACCCAGCCTCGGAGTCACCTGCTTTGACTGCCATGTAAATGGTCACTCCAATGCAGCAACGCACTTGGTAGGTGATATACGCCCTCAAGAGTTCCGCCACCGTCTGGATATCCCCACCTTGCGAGGCGTAAATATTCAAAGACTTTTCGGTTCACAACGCGGATTGAAGTCTATTGAAGATTTCACCGAATTTGAACAACGCGCAGCTTATTTTGACGGAGACCCTGTCATCGCTACAAAAAAGGGCGTTAATGTTCTTGAGCGGGGCAGTCAGGCTCACTTCATGGGAGAATTTCAGAATATCTTGGATTTTCCACCCGCCCCCAAGCTTGATCTGTATGGAACGCTTGACAAGGAAAAATCAACCAAAGAAGAAATGCGTGGGCAGGCATTGTTTATGGGAAAAGCTAAATGTGCTGTCTGCCATCCGGCACCTTATTACACTGACAATTCAATGCACAACTTGAAATCAGAGCGCTTTTATAAACCACAAATGGTGAATGGCCGAATGGCCTCGGCTGACGGACCCATTAAGACCTTCCCTCTGCGTGGCATAAAAGATTCGCCCCCCTATCTTCATGATGGCCGATTGCTGACACTAGAGGATACCATTGAGTTTTTTAACCTGATTCAGAGCCTTAATTTTACAGAACAGGAAAAGAAGGATCTAGTTGCTTTTTTAAGGGCACTTTAAATAAGTTTTAGGAGGAGGGCGAGATATAATCTTACCCTCCTCCTTTTTTTTATTGCTTAATGGCTCACCTAGGAATACATTACTGGCAGCAGAGTTGAAACTGGCATATTACATAACCACGATTAACCTTAACAAAACACAAACTCAATAGTTCGTCACTATCTTGACTTTTTATAAACTGATACACCCTTGACCTAAGAAAGTTCACGATTTACCACAGCGGTAACAAATTCATACTATTCGAGATAGTCATATCTGTGCGCACAGAAGCACCATTATAAGAAAATTCTTTTATATCTATGCCATCTTTATTTAAAACACCAAGAATTGTGATTGGCTCGTTTTTACTCCTTGCCATCCTGAGAAGATTAATCGCGACATTCGAAGGTTTTGATTTATAATAGTGGGTATAACAGCGGAGAGCATTCTCACCTTTTTGCAGCATAACAGACCATGTCCAGAATTTTCCTATCCCAAAATAACTAAAAGGAGCAGAAAGCTCAATTTTTTTCCCTCTGTAAAGATCATACCGTGAGACAACATCTTCAAGAGTGGTTGTAATAATAACATCTTTCTCAATATATGATGCCTGATCCATATTAAACGCGTCTATATCTAAACGCACCTGTTTCTTTACTGTACATCCCGAAAAAAGAATAACCGAACATAAAAAAATATATTTAACAAAATGTTTCATTTTGTCCTCCCAAATGTAATTTTAGTATATTTCAGAATCATAATTAATTATAAAACATTTTAAAAATATTTAAACTATGTTAAGTAAAAAATAGTTGATTATATGAAAAAAATGACTTATGTATTTTTTTATTAAGATCAATTTATGTAAAATGTATAAGTTTTAAAAAGTATGGTTATGAATTTCTAATATTGTAGGGCAATATAATGCAGTTTAATAGTCAAAAGGCATCAAAGAGCATAATGCGCCGCAGCATGATGCTCTTTTTTATTATTTTCCTGGTATCCGGAGGGATCATCAGCGGGGGTATGATGGTATTTTATCGATCTGAAATCAAAACTCGATTAAATAATCTTATCGCTCAGGAAACCTATGCTGTGGAACTTCAAAGTCAGTTCATTGGAGATATCTTTGATTCAATCATTGGTGATTTGCTTTTTATTAGTCAACAGAATGAACTAAAGGAATATTTCGCAAACAAAACTCAGGCCTCTCTTGACAAAATAGCTCTGGAATATATTGCCATTGCAAAACAAAAAAAGATTTATGACCAGATACGTTTTATAGATAGTAATGGTTTAGAAACAGTCAGAGTAAATTATAACCAGGGTTCACCGGTAAGTGTTTCAAAGGACAAGCTCCAGTCAAAAAAAACCCGTTATTATTTCCAAGACTCCTATGTGCTTGATAAAGGGGCCGTCTTCATATCTCCTTTTGATCTCAACATTGAAAACGGAACCATTGAACAGTCGTTAAAACCTATGATTCGTATGGGTACCCCAGTCTTTGACTCAAAAAATCAAAAACAGGGCATTGTCATATTCAATTACCTTGGAAAAATTCTTTTAGATAAAATCCTTGAATATGAGTCTGTTTCAGAAGGCCAAACGATGTTGTTAAATTCAGATGGATACTGGTTACTCAGTTCAACTCCAGACCTAGCCTGGGGCTTTATGTACAAAGATAAACAGCGCACCTTTTATAAATTATATACGGAAGTATGGAGGGAGATTTGTATAAAGAAAAATGGCCAAATTAATACTGACGAGGGTTTTTTTACTTTTAAAACAATTTATCCAGTAAAAGAAAATTACATTCCTTTTACTGGTTCTGGGAAAACATCTGGTGAAACTGAAAGTTCACCTGATCTATATCAGTGGCACCTTGTCTCTTTTGTTCCATCTTCTGTTCTCACTTCGTATTCTAACTATTTACAAATGAGACTCTTTGTTTTTGGTGCAGCTATGTTTCTGTTTATAGCAACCGGATCATGGATTATTGCTCTGGCTATAACAAAAAGACAGATGCACCAGGCGCAATTAAAAATAATGGCCCTTTATGATCCTCTAACAGAACTGCCTAACAGAAGACTCTTTTTCGACCGGCTCAATATGATTTTGGAAATTAGCCGCAGAAATAATAAAATGTTCGGCGTTATCTATATGGATCTGGATGGTTTTAAAAATGTTAACGACACCTTTGGCCATAAAGCTGGTGATGAATTACTTTGTGTGGTAGCTGAGCTATTGCTTAAGGTGTGCAGAAAGTCTGACACTATAGCACGTCTTGGAGGAGATGAGTTTGCAGTTATTATTGCTGAGATCGAATCCTCAAAATCGGCAGAAATAGTTGCTGAAAAGATAATAGCTGCTCTTTCCGAGTCAATTCAATTAACATCAGATACTGTGAATGTGGGTGTAAGCATAGGGGTATCGCTGTTTCCGGGAGATAGTGAGAAGGCTGAGGACCTTGTGCGATTAGCAGATAAAGCCATGTACATATCTAAAAAGCGTGGGAAAAATACCTATACATTTTGTCTTTCTGATACCGAACAATAATACTATAAATTAGCCAGGCAATTATATTTTGTTGATTTGTTTAGGCATAATCCTCTAACGTCCAAGCCGATAGCTCGTCTTGTTTTTTCTATTGACAGAGAAACTTACCAGAACTATAGTTTTTAACTGGAATAGATTCAGATCTATGAATGGCCCCGTTATTTTTTGCTTGTAGAAAATAACAAATAAAATTCTCATTACATCTGAAGCATAATAATCTTTAAACATTTTAATGTCATCGGAAGCTTGATTAGTTATTGAGAGCTTAAACTTTATAAACGCATAGGAGGAATAATGAAAAAAAATGCCGTATTTTTATTTATAATAATCGTTTTCTGTATTAGCGGAACTTCTATTGCCGATGAAATATTATTTAAAAACGGAGAGCGGCTTATCGGTACTGTGATAAGAATGGAAGATGCAAAAATCATTTTTAATTCACAGCTTGCAGGTGAGGTGGAAGTTGACCTTGTGCAGGTGAAAAGCCTGACAACGAAATCTATTATGAAGCTTCACCTCACAGATGGAAGTATTGTCAGAAGTAGTGATATTAAGGCCAATGAGACGGGTTTTACAATTAAGGGCAGTGGAGTTGAGTCTATGGCCTTGAGTAACATTAGGGCTATCAATCCGCGTGTCATTCCGAATGTTGTCTGGAAAGGAAATGTTACTGCCGCTTTTAATGCTACTAACGGGAATACCTATAATGAACAGGCTAATATCTCAATAAATTTACTCAGACGTTCAAAAAAGAACAGGCTGCGTTTTGACGGAATATATCTGGCAGCGCGTGATGAAGACAGTTCTACCGGGGATAAAAAAACGTCTGAAGAGAATTTTACGCTTAAGTCAAAGTATGATTACTTCTTTTCAAAAAAACTGTTTGGATATCTCAGCGGTAGTTTGAAAAAAGATCATATTGCTGACCTGGACTATCGGACCATCTATGGCAGCGGACTGGGCTATCAGTGGATTGATGATGAACGTTTGAAATTTTCCACAGACGCAGGACTGGCACTTCTCAAGGAGAAGTATACCAGTAAGATTAATGGCACATCCCGGGTGACCCGCAGTGATGATCTTTCTCTTCAGTTTGGTTATAATTATCTCTGGGAGCCCAGCTCAAATACTCTTGTTTTATCAAATCTGACCTATACTCCTGCTTTTGATGATTTTGCAGATTATTTTTTAACCTTTGATGCCGAGCTCAGGATTTCAATTACAAAGTCATTCTACAGCAGCTTTAAATATATTCTGGATTATGATTCAGAACCGGGTGATGACTCAGGCTCAACAGATACAAAATATATTATAGGGCTGGGCTGGGATTTTTACTAATTCGACATTTAAAAAATAATTTGCATAACGGTCAGGTCAGGGTTTATGTTTAGTGTCCATAGGATGTTATTTTTATTTAATAATATTATTTGTGGAGTAAGATATGAAAAACGATTGTATTGAAATAGCGATTAATGATCACCGAAAATCACTTCCGGATGCGGCTTATAATTCCGCTCAGGATGTATTTTTAACTGTCTGGACTGCAGCGCCAGGTGAAAAAAGTTTAACCGCGGATTATTTTGTTTCCGGACAAATTATATCAAGTACCGGTGAAAAGCTGGGTGATACAATTGATATTCTTAAAACCGAAGATATTGTTATGTTGCCCCGTGTGGTGTATAACCCGAATAAAAACCAGTACCTGGTCATCTACTGTCTGGGCTTGGACTGTTTTAATATCCATGGCATTATTTTGGATGAACAGGGTAGGCCTGTGGGAGATCATTTCAGGGTTGTAAATGCGCCTGCTAACCAGTTTCATTATACTTTGGCCTTTAATTCTAATAAGAATCAATGTCTGGTTACTTATAATGATTTTCGGGATGAGATCAGCAGTGCGTATGGAGTTATTTTAGATGACACCGGGAAAATTATTAAAGAAGAATTTTTGATCAGTGATGCTGCCGGGCATCAGGTTAACCCTGTGGTCTGTTATAATCCTAAAGAGGATACGTATCTTATTAACTGGGAAGATTTCAGGGCACATGGTGACAGTTTAGAAGCTCTTGGAACCCTGGAAGTTATGACAGATATCTTCGGAGCGCTTCTTTCCTCTGATGGAACCATTCTGAAGAATAACATTCCCATGTGCTTTGATGCTGATGGTATTAACGCAGATCAGCGATTTAACGGAATAGCCTATAATTCAAAAACTAATACATTTCTGGCTAGCTGGACTGACACCCGTGAGAGTCTTCAAAATATTGGTGTTGTGGGTAGAATTGTTAATCTGGATGGGTCCATGCCTGATGAGGACTTTTCTCTAGTAGATGCTCCCGGTGCACAGATGATAAGCCATGCTGTTTATGTTCCTGAAGAGGATAAATACTTCATCTCTTTTGAGCGGGATCTGAATGAGTTGGATAAATTTTACTTTAAAGATATTACCGCGAATCTCGATATTGCTGCCATGTGGCTTGATGCAGAGGGAAAACCTGAGTCGGATATTATAGATATTTTTAATGGTGAAGGGAATCACCGCTTTGTACGTTTTGCCTATAGTGTCAAAAGTAAAACATTTTTACTGATTTGGCAGAGTGACTTTCCCGGGGTTTCCGATTCAGCTGAAGGACATATTATGAGTGCAGGCGGTAATATTATGGGTAAGATATATAAATATTGAGTTGTTTTAGACTTTATAACAATTATTTTGTTGGGAAAACGAATAACATTCATAACACGTTAATCTAAAATTCTGCATTTTCATAAATCAATGGGACGATCATGGTAAAATTAGATGATCTTAACCTCGGATTTTTGTTTGATGATCTGGAAAAGTTAAATGCGTTAAAATAAAGTATAAGATTAAACTAAAGTTTTTAAGTTAAACTTGAAACCCAAAAGGGGGCAGGCGTTAAACTATTATATAGAGATATAGCAGGTTTTTGCTATAGCAATTGCCCGGCTTTTTTATCTAATAGCCAGACAGTCTTACTCTCATTAGATCTGATAAGTGAGGCAGGATAGTCTTTCGCAGTTTCTTTTTCTCCGAGTATTTCCTTAATTTTCTCAGCTTTATTTTTCCCGGTTACCATAAATGTAATATGTTTTGATGCGCAGAGAGTAAGCTTGGTTAAGCTGATCCTTTTCTGTTCTGATTGCGGGTGTGTTGTAACGCAGGTGAGATTTCGCATATAAAAATTGTCATCAGTATTAAAGAGAGAAGCTGTATGACCGTCTTCTCCCATGCCGAGTATTGTCCAGTCAAAAGCAGGAACATTATCGATCAGCGTGATATTGTCAATCATCTCCTGCTGGTAATTTTTTGCTGCAATGTCCGGTTCAAGTTCTGTTTTGATCCTATGGATATTGTTTGAGGGTATATTTATTTTCTTTATAAGAAATTTCTGCGCAGTTCCAAAATTGCTTTCAGCATGATCAGGAGGAACGGCTCTCTCATCTCCCCACCAAAGGTGAATGTTCTGCCAGTTTATATGCTTATTATATGTAGCTGATGTAAGTATTTTGAATAAAAGGGCAGGGGTGCTTCCACCGGATAAAGCGATGTGTTTAAAACTTTTTTCCTGTTCAGCTTCTTTAGATATACTTATAAATCTGTTTGCTGCAAACTCTGCAACAGCAGATGGGTTTTTAAGTATTATTATTTTTGGTTTATGGTTATCCATCTTCTTGTCTTCTGAATGGAAAGTTATAGTTTATAAGGGATCTTCTTATTTATAGATATATTTTTAAGATCAATGTTTACGTCATAAACTATGATCTCAACCCCGTTTTGTTTTGCTTTTTTTAACTCATTACCGTAAGCAGGATCAATTGGATATTCCGGTGTAAATATCTCTGCATCCATCCTCTGCACAAGATAAAACATCACGCACCTGTTATTTGTTTTCTTTAATTCCTGAAGTTCTTTAAGATGTTTTAACCCTCTTGCGGTGACTGCATCCGGGAAGGATGCGGTTTTCCCTCTTACAAGGGTACAGTTTTTAACTTCAACATAACATGGTTTTCGTCTTTTCTTTTCAAGGAATATATCAATTCGCGAGTTTTTACCAACGCTTTTTTCTCGCATAAATTCTGTATAACCTGTAAGCTCAGGAATGTTTCCATCTTTAATTGTATTAAAAACAAGCAGGTTTGGAATGTTTGTGTTTACCCCAACTAAGGATGTGGGCATCTTTATGAGTTCCCAGGTGTATTTAAGTTTCCTTTTAGGATTGTTATGATATGAAAGGTAAACAATACTTCCAGGCTCATTGCATTCGGTCATTCTTCCAGAATTTGCACAGTGAGCTGTTATAATCTCTCCATTGTCCAGCTTAATGTCAGCCAGAAAACGTTTGTAGCGTTTAATGAGTACGCCCTTAAACAGCTTAGGCCAGGGGATAGATGTTTGATTAGCCATTCTTTAATGATCTATGTTTTTTTAAGGGTTAAGTTATTGTTTTGAACTTGTTTGATTTGTCAGGGTTTAAGGATCTAGAGAATTTCATAAAATACTATAACCACACAAAAGCTATCACATCCCCCATCATTTTCTTTGCTTGCCCAAAGAAAACGATGCAAAAGAAAGGGCATAACCCTGCACTTTGGTCCCGCTAAGCGGGACTGCCCTCGCGGCACAATTTTAGACGGCGGGTTAACAAACTCACCCGACAAGCCGGGACTCAGACATGTCAACCCTTTGATCCGTCAAAAATTGTTGCACTCGGCTGCACTGCAATGGGTTTAAAACCATATAATCATAATTAGATCATTTGCTGATGCCATACTCTTTCATTCTGCGCCATAAAGTGTTGTAGCCAATTTCTAATCGTTTAGCTGTTTTGGTAAGATGCCAGGAGCAGTCTTCAAGCACCAGCTTAATGTGGCGTTCCTCGATTTCTTTAAGAGGTAATTTTATGAGTTCCGAGTTGTCTTGTGATACTTCAGGGCCTGACTCTTCAAGCAGAATATCATCTGACTGCAGTTCGTTTTCACGGGACAGAATCAGCGCTCTTTCGATGGTGTTTTCAAGCTCTCTGACATTTCCCGGCCAAAGGTAATGCTCAAGTTTTTGTTGAGCATCTTTTGAGATCCGAAGTTTTTGTTTGTTGGATCTTTCTGAGAAGCGGGTCAGGAAAAAATCAGTAAGCGACAGGATGTCTTCTTTTCTTTCACGCAGAGGAGGAAGGTAAAGGGGGATAACTCTAAGTCTGTAATAGAGGTCTTTTCTGAAAAGGTTCTCCGTCACCATTTTTTTCAGCTCACGGTTACTTGCTGCCAAGACCCTGACCTTTATAGGAATGTCCTTGGTGTCACCTACACGGCGTATTTCACTTTCCTGAAGTACCCTAAGAAGTTTCACCTGGAAGGTCTGGCTGGTCTCACCTATCTCATCCAGGAATATGGTTCCGTTATTGGCTTCTTCAAAAAGTCCTTTTTTCGTGTTGTTTGCCCCGGTGAATGCACCGCGGACATGACCGAAGAGTTCGCTCTCAAGCAGATTCTCAGGCATGGCTCCGCAGTTTATGGCAACAAACGGGCCTGATTTTCTGAGGCTGTTATTATGTATGGCTTTTGCGATGACTTCTTTGCCTGTTCCGCTTTCGCCTTCTATTAGAACGGTTGCATCACTGTCTGATATTCTGTCTATCATTTCAATGACGTTTCTCATTTTGGGACTGACGGCGATAATATTTTTTAGAGAAATCGTCTTTTCAAGCTGTGACCGTAGGTTCTTGACCTCATTAGTCAGCTTCTGTTTTTCCAGGGCTTTTTGAATAACCAGGTTAAGTTCATCAGGATCAACGGGTTTAGTTATATAATTAAATGCGCCTTGTTTCATTGCGTCTACAGCATCCTCAACACTTCCGTGGCCGGTAACCATTATGACCTCTGTTGAAGGAGAAATGCGTTTTGCTTTAGTGAGTATGTCAAAACCGGTAACCGTATCGATTCTGAGGTCAGTGATGATAATATTAAAGACCTCTTCTTCGATCAGTTCTAATGATTCTTCACCTTCGGTTGATGATATGACCTTGTAACCCGCGTCATTTAAATTCATGGTCAATAGGGTGCATAATGATTCATCGTCGTCTATTAAAAGTATTCTGGTATTGTTCATGGCTATCGTTCCTTGTGTATTTTTATGAAAAAATCAATACTGATTTTTCTTTAATGGAAAGCGAAGGGTAAAAACTGACCCTTTATCAATCTTGCTTTTAACTATAATTTTTCCGTGATGTTCCTCCATGATTCTTTGTGAGATCGCAAGCCCCAGTCCTGTTCCGCCCTGACTCATGGTGAAAAACGGGTTAAAAATCTTTTTTATATTCTCAGTAGAAATACCGCTGCCGGTATCTGATATTTCAACACTTAAATAGCGGATGTTCATGAAGGTTTTAATTTTAATTATTCCGGGTTTATTCATAGATTTAAATCCATTTGACAGAATGTTCCAGAAAACCTGTTTAACACGGTCAATATCTGCCGGGATATTAATTATTGCAGAGTCAAGCTTTGATATGATTTTATGATCAGCTGAGAGATCCGGGTTTTCTGAAGCAAGTTTTATGATATCTTTTAAAATGGTATTTATATCTACAGTGTCTGTAATAAACTTATTTGGACGGGCATAAGTTAAGAATTCGGTTAATGACCTGTTAATCCTGTCGGTCTCTTTTTTTAAAATATCATAAACAACTTTTTTTTCATCTTCGCTTTTATCATCCCTTCCCAGCAGTTTGATCCCTGCGATGATAGAACCCATTGGATTTCTAATTTCATGGGCAAGGCCGGATGAGACCACACCCAGAATCGCCAACCTGTCTTTTACTCTAACCTCTTCAACCAGTTCATGAACCTGTTCTTCAAGCGAAAAGGAGTGTTCCTTTATTTTTTCAACATTTCGTCTGTGACGGATATGTTCCCACATTCCATTAATTAAAAGAGAAAGCTGCCTGACATCAGAGTCATCATAGTTTGAATCCTTGTTTCCGACACCGGCAACTGCAACCACCTTATTTCCATCAAAAACAGGAACTGACATGTGACGGATCAAATGGACATGTCCTTCCGGATAACCTTTCTTTTTATCATGGTTTTGATAATCATTATGAATGACAGGTCTTTTTTGCCGAACACAGTCAACCCAGATCCCGGCCTGGTCAATGGGATAGTGAGGCGTTTTTTTTGCTTCGCAGTATTTCAGGGTTTCTTTTGACCAGGAGTAAAGATTTAAGCTCTTCTGGTCTTCGTTAATGAAATGGATGTAACCGATCTGACTGCCTGTCAGGCTGACTCCTTTTTCCAGGGCGAAAGATGAAATTTCATCATCTGTTGCTTCAGTCTTATTTTTAAGTTTTAACAGGGTTTCTAGCCTGGCCTCATTTAAACGTAGTTTTTCTTCAAACTGTTTGCGCCTGGTGATGTCTGTTACGATTCCAAGCATTCTATAGGCAATGCCGTTTTCATCTCTAAGTACGTTCCCGGATTCTGCAACCCAGTGTATGGTATTATTTGGCCAGATTATTCTATGCTCAACTGAATAGTCTGTGTTTTCATTAATGCAGGAATTTACAGAATCGATAATCATTTTCCTGTCATCAGGATGTACACATTCCAGGAAGTCCTCATAGGTTCCTTTGAACTGGCCTTTTTCAAAGCCAAAAAGGGGTTCAATCTGTTCTGACCAGTGGAGAGATTTTGTTTTTATGTTTAGATCCCAGCTACCGAGATTTGCTGCCTGCTGCGCAAGATAGTAACGCTCTTCACTGCTTCTGAGCTGGTTTTCCATTTGTTTCAGGTCAGTAATGTTACGCATGATTATGAGTGCTGACGGTTCTCTGTCCGGACCGATGGTTGGTGATTCTATAATGTCATAAAAGCAGCCGTCTTTTTTCGAGTAGTGTTCCCAACGGTTGCTTTCTTTTTCATCAATAACCCGGCTTGTTTTACATTTTAAACAGGGGAGTGAGGAGTCGTGAATAATCTGGTGGCATTTTTCGCCAATTACATTTCCAAACTTTTCCCAGGCTGTCCTGTTAATAAAGCTGATGACATAGTCTTTGTTAATAACAAAGACTATGTCCTGCATACTGTCCAGGATGCTTGTAAGATTCTCTCTTTCCTTTAAGATTATTTCCTGGTTCTTTTTTATCTGAGAGGTTTTTTTCTCAACCTCTTCCTCAAGTTTTTCTGTGTAACCCTCTATTTTTTGATTAAGTTTTTTCTGTTCTGTAACATCACTGATTATTTCAACAGTTTCTTTACATGAGCCGTCAGAAAGGATGATAGGGTAGCATTTTACCCTGTAATGTTTGCTGTCAACATCAACTTCTCTGATTCTTTCTGAACAGTTCTTTCGAACCGAAGCAGAAACACAGTCTTTGCAGGGTTCTTTTTCTTTCCAGAATTCAAAGCATTTTTTTCCTTTGGTTGTACCCACCTGTTCTCGCATGGGAGCATTTTCAAATATGACATTGTATTTTCTATCTACGACACGGATATATTCATTTACTGAGTTGAGGATGATCTCGTTTAGATTCTCTGATCTTTCTAGTTTTTTATTTTTCATAAATGGCCTGTTTATTATGTTAATATGATACAATTTATCAATAATACTTCAAAATAGCAAATCTTTTCAAAATGGAGACTTTGTCCCTAAATTGGAGATTTAATCATATTTCCAATAATTTTTTGTATTTATCTTGTTTTTTTATAGGATAACAAAGTTTTTACAGACCATTTCATTTTGAAATGTGATTATTATAAATTGGAAAGATTAATTAATATATTATTTAATCTCATGAATAAATAATCTTAACTTATTGAAAGAACATGATTAATTAATATGATGTGGTTTTATGATTTTGGCATTTTAATTGCAATTATATTTTTATAAACAAACATTGAAGAGGATATCTAAAATGACTAAAATTATCAGTTTTAAAGATGCTATTGAAGCAGCTATAAAAAAAGAAGAAGATGCCGTGGAATTTTACTTAAAAGCTTTGAATATTGTTAAATATTCCGGTTCAAGAGAGATGCTTAATAGTTTTGTTGAGGAAGAAAAAAGGCATGTTTTATTGCTTACTGAAGCGAAAGAAAGCAAAAAAATGTTGGCTGTGGGTAAAAACAATCTGCCTCCGGATCTGTCTATTACAAAATTTCTAAATGACGAGGAAATAACAGAACAAAGCACGCCCCAGGATGTGATGGTTGCGGCAATGAAAAATGAGGCCAACGCAGTATCTCTTTATGCTCAGCAGGTTAAAGCTTTTAAAGGTTCCGAACTTGAAGCGCTGTTTCAAAATCTTATGAACATGGAAAAGGAACATAAGGAGTATCTTGAATCAGAATATGAAAAACATTTTATGCCGGATAATTAATGAGTGGTCCAAAAAAACATCCATGTCCTGACTGTACCTTCTGTCAGTTTTGTTCTGAGATAAGATGTAATGCCTGTAGAGGACAAGGCTCAATTGCAAAAAAACTAACAGTTAAAGAACAAATTGAACTTTTTGAAAGGTTAAATGCTGGTTCTAAGAAACCAGTCGGCCCAATTTATTATAAGCAGTGTAAACGGTGTGCTGAATAATTTGCTTGAGAGTGTTTGCTAAAAATAGTGTGTTGTCCGGCAATCCGTATCTGTAGCATGGCGGAAACAATCACGATCGAGTTGTTATTAAATATTAAAACAGGATATTCTTCTCAGGTTTTATGAAAAAATCTTACGACATCATTGTTATTGGAAGCGGTGCAGGTTTAAATATTGCGAGAAATGCGTCTTCAAACGGTTTCAAAACAGCATTTATAGAAAAAGGAAGTTTGGGTGGAACCTGCCTGAACAGGGGATGTATACCGTCTAAGATGCTTATTTATCCTTCTGAAGCAGCGGATAGAATAAGAGAGGCCTCAAAGCTTGATATCTCAGTCAGCAGTGAAGTTCAGGTCGATTTTAGCCGGTTGATAAACAGAATCAAAGAACATACCTCTGCGATTTCAAATGAAATTTTGACATCAGTTAAGGAAAAAGAAAATCTTGATTTTTATCATGACAATGCCCGTTTTATTTCTGACAGTGTTGTAAAGGTCGGAGATGATGAGCTTAAAGCAGATAAGATATTTGTCGGTACCGGTTCAAAACCATTTATACCTGATATTCCCGGATTAAAAGATACAGATTATATGACAAGTACTGAAGCATTAACCCTTAGGGAAATTCCAAAAAGTCTTATTGTGATTGGCGCTGGATATATCGCAGCAGAACTTGGTTATGCTTATAGGGCCTGCGGATGTAAGGTTGATTTTGTAGTGAGAAGCCGATTTTTACGAAATGAAGATGATGATATTTCAGAAGAATTTCAAAAAGTTTTTTCTAAAAACCATAATATTCACCAGGGCTGGCATCCGGTTCAGGTAAGTAAAAAGGGTGAAATGTTTAACCTTGAATGTAGTAACGATAATGGTGATAAGAAGATTTTGTCAGCAGAGTCTTTTTTGGTCGCAGTGGGTGTGGTTCCTGAAATCGAAGGGCTGGGTCTTGAGCATACGGGGATTCGTTTGGATGCCAGGGGAAATATTAAGGTAGATGAGTGTTTACGTACGGATGTTCCCGGTATTTTTGCTTTTGGAGATGTGGTTGGAAATTATTTTTTCAGGCATACGGCAAACTACGAAGCAAAATATCTCACAAGTACTCAGGTTTTAGGGGATTTTGAAAAGCCCATTGATTATGGACCCGTTCCCCATGCTGTTTTCAGCTGTCCTGAAATTTCAGGGGTGGGGTTAACAGAACAGCAGGTACTGGATAGCGGTGCTGATTATATTGTCGGGACGGCCCGGTATGAAGACTGCACACCGGGAATCGCCCGTCAGTCTGATCACGGGTTGGTTAAATTAATTTTTAATCGTAAAACAAAAAAATTACTCGGTGCGCATATTGTGGGAGATGAAGCAGCCACCATGGTTCATATGTTTATTGCTTTTATGAAAATGCGCGGTACGTTGGATGATATGCTTGATACAATATTTATTCATCCAGCCTTGCCTGAGGTTGCAAAAGAAGCCTTATTGGACGCAAGAGACAGGTTTTAACAGATAACACGGAATGGTGAATTGATATGAAAAAATTAAACTGGCAGGTATCACTCTCTTTAATGTTGATACTACTCTCAACATTGATTTACTGTTTGCATTTTCAGATATTTGGAGATGTACATCATATATTTATTTATCTGCTGGGGGATGTGGCATTTGTACCTATTGAGGTTCTTCTGGTTACGGTAATCATTCACCAGCTTCTTGATGCCAGAGAGAAACAGTCTCTTTTGAAAAAAATGAATATGGTTATTGGGACCTTTTACTCAGAAGTTGGGACAGACCTGTTAAAAAAAATGTCCGAGTTTGATAAGAAAGCCGAACTTATCGGTAAAAATTTAATTATCAATGTAGACTGTGATGACAAGACTTTTAAACAAAAGAGTCTTGCTGTGAAAGCACATGATGCTGAAATTAAGATCAAAGGTGCGGATCTTCAGAAATTAAAAGATTATTTAACTGAAAACCGGGCTTTTCTGATGAGCCTCCTTGAAAACCAGAATCTTCTTGAACATGATAACTTTACCGACCTGATGTGGGCTCTTTTTCATTTAACCGAGGAATTGGCGGTTAGAAAGGATGTAACGAAGTTGTCTGAAAATGACAGGATACACATTGAAATTGATTTTAAACGGGTTTATTCTTTATTGATCTCTGAATGGCTAGATTATATGAAACACTTAAAAAAAGAATATCCATTTCTGTTTTCATTTGCAATGCGTACAAATCCATTTGATGCAAATGCAACACCTGTATTTAAGTAATCCGTTCTAGAGAATTTAGCTTTAAAATATTATAAAAACGATAATGGAGGAAGAGATGAAAAAGATTTTATTTTTTGTAGTATTTTTTATAACTGTATTGACTGTGAATTCGTTATATGCTGCAAGCGGTACAGCCCTTCTTTCTCCGGGAGATTCATTCCCAAACCTTGTTTTTCCGGATCAGCTTGAAAAACAGGACAAGGAATATCTGGGAATAAGTATACCCTTTTTCAGCTTTATGCAAGAAGACAGTTATAAGCTCGACGAGATAGATGCGGAACTTTTATTTGTTGAATTCTTTAACAAGTACTGTACCTCATGTCAGCTTCAGGCACCGGTCAATAATGAGATTTATAAACAAATAAACTCAGACAATGATCTAAAGAACAGAGTTAAGTTTATTGGGATCGGAGCAGGGAACAGTAAACGTGAAGTGAACTCTTTTAGAGCGGAGAAGAATATACCCTTTCCTTTGATCCCTGATCAGGATTTTAATGGTTATGAAGATATCGGTGATCCGGGAGGCACACCCTTCATGCTTTTAGTCAAGAAAACAGATTCAGGTTTTATTGTTTTCTCTTCACACATGGGGCTGAACAAAGATAAGGATTTCTTTGTCAAAGAGATAAAGGAAGCATTAATAACGGATATGAGTAAGCTTAAAAAAGTAAAGAATACGGTTGACCTAAAAACTACTAAAAGAAAACTGGTTTTAAATATGCCAGAGGAAGAAATAGTTAAACATATTAAAACGAGTGTGGGTAAGGCTGTTGGAAATGATCCTGCACCTGAAAAAGTAAGTACTAATAAAATAAATAAATTTGACGGACTGTACGTATCAAATGTTGAGATTAATGATAAACAGGAAATGTTTTATTCTAAAATATTAAGCAGAAAACCGGTTTGTGACGTATGTCACGGCATTCACTTTATTGTGACCTTTGATATTAATGGAGTTATTAGAGATATTCATTCGATTCATCTGACTAAACTTGGGAATGTTGTCTGGACGGATGAAGAATTAAACAAAGTCAAGAGTAAGCTTGTTGGAACAAAGATTAGCGATGACATCCAATATAATTATGAGGTTGATGCAGTGACTACAGCCACTATGACTACTTCTCTTATGTATAACAGTATTAAACGGCTGACTCCTCTGGTCGAACAGATTAACCAACTGAAAGATATTATTGAATGATTAAATTTGAAAGCGAAGAGAAAAAACAGCTGGTGATGGACTGTCTCGAAGAAAATATGAATGAGGAGTACCGGGCAACACTTCAGTATATTTGCCACCGGATATCGGCTCAGGGGAAAAACAGTATGCTGGCTGAGGCGTTCAAGACAGCAGCTCTTGATGAAATGGCGCATATCCTGTTTTTTTCAGATATGATAACAAAATTGGGCGGTGATCCTGTTTTTAAAGACTGGAAAATTGATAAGAGCACTGATCTGGAAACGATGCTTCAAAAAGATATACAGCTTGAAAAGGATTCGATAATAAGATATTCAGACCAGCTCGAGAAATTAAAGGAATATCCTGAGCTGCATGCAATTGTTGAGGGTGTTTTAAGTGATGAAGAAGATCATCGGGATACTTTTGCAGATTTTATGAAACGAATAATTCCTGAGAAATGAGATACATCTGAAACAGGAATGAATATATATTTGGCTATTACAATTAAAAATTAAAACCAAAAACTAACTAGTATTTTAATAACAATAAGGAGAAAAGAAAATGGGAAAGACAGAAGAAAATTTAAAAGCAGCATTTGCAGGTGAATCACAGGCCAGAAACAAATATACTTATTTTGCAAAGGTGGCAAGAAATGAAGGGTTTCATTATATTGCCGATATTTTTGAAGAGACCGCTTTTAATGAGATGCAGCATGCAAAAGATGAGTTTAAACTGCTCAATGGTATCGGCGATACAGTTACCAACCTGAAAGAGGCGATTGACGGTGAAAACTATGAAACAGTGGAGATGTATCCGACTTTTGCAAAAGATGCAGAAGAAGAAGGCAATGCTGAAGCCGCAAGGTTGTTTTCACAGATTGCAAAGGTCGAAGAACAGCACCGAAATAGATATAAAAAACTCTTGGAAAGGCTTGAAAACGGAACACTTTATAAACGCGAAGAGACGGTTAAGTGGAAATGCCAGAAATGCGGATATATTCATGAAGGGACTGAGCCGCCACCAAAGTGTCCGGCTTGCCAGCATCCTGCAGAGTACTATACTCCTGACAGTCTGTAATATTATTTAAATATTCTAGCGGCTATCCTGTCTTTAATAATTTTTAAAGTTGGATAGCCGTTATTGGAAAGGAAAATATGAAAAAGTGGAGATGCACAACATGCGGTTATGTTTATCAGGGAGAAACTCCTCCTGATCCCTGTCCGAAATGTTTTATAAGCCAGTCTAAAAAGCCCGGGAAACTTTTTGTTGAAGTTAAAAAATAGTTACTTTGAAATTTGGAGGAAAATTTAATGTCCAGTATAACTTTACAAGGAGAAACTGTTAATACTATTGGTGAACTCCCGCCATCCGGTGTGAGCGCCCCTGATTTTGATCTGGTTAATGGAGATCTTTCAGCTATAGGTTTTGACAGTTATGTCGGGAAGAAAATTGTTTTAAATATTTTTCCGAGTGTTGATACACCTGTTTGCGCCTTATCTGTAAAGCGTTTTAATGAAGAAGCCGGTAGTAAGAGCAATACGGTTGTTTTATGTGTTTCAATGGATTTACCGTTTGCACAGGCTAGATTTTGCGGTTCAGAAGGGCTTGATAACGTTATTATGCTTTCTGACTTTCGTACCGGACAGTTTGGCAAGGATTATGGTGTTAGGATTATTGACGGTCCTTTGCAGGGGCTGTTATCACGAGCTGTTGTGGTTGTTGATGAAAATACAAAAGTACTTTATTCGCAGTTGGTTGAAGAAATAGCACAAGAACCGGATTATGCATCAGCTCTTGCTTTTTTATAAAATAATGGGGGGCATTAGCCCCCATTGTCTATAATTCAACATTTGTTTAATCTTTTCCTATTTGCTCTTTTTGTTCAGGGACCTGAATCTCAAGTGTACTGTTATTTAAAATTTTCCGGATCTGGTTATGCTGGATACCATTTGGGAAACAAACCACGCTTTTAAAATTATCATAATAGTCTTTGCTGTTTTTATTTTCAGAAGACTCGGTTTCTTGCGGTACCTTTTTATTCCCTTCAATGATCATGTAACCATTTTTATACCTGATCTTAATATCCTGTAAAGAAAATCCAGGTATATTTAGTTTTAATTTATAGTTACCGTCTTTTAGCTTTATATCAACCTGTGGTGTCCATTTGTCACTTTCTTCAGGTACGAAAAATTCATGGTTAATATGATTAATATATTCATTCCAGTATAATAAATTATCAAATGGGCGTTTGGTTTTTACCATTGTTCTAGCCATTTTAAATCTCCAATTTGGTTCTTGATTTATTCCTTATTCAAAATATAATCATTGAGAATACATGGTCAAGGGTGTGGCTTTAATAATAAAAATATCAAGTATGATTAGGACAGCTTAATGCAGCATATTAAAATATTTTACGGGTTATTTTTGAGGGCTCTTTTTTTACTTATTTTGTTAACCGGGTGTGGTAAAAAAACGTTTGAAATTATTGAAAATAAATGCGGGCAATGTCATAAAGCATCAATTGTGTATGAGCAAAAGAGATCTAGAGGAGATTGGGAACTGCTTGTTTTTGGGATGAAAGCCCGTGGGCTTAACATGTCAGTGGATGAAGAAGAAGAATTGATGAGAATTCTGAACAATTCATTATCCCTGGAATAATGGTTTTAGTACGTTTATCTTTTTTTTATTTTTCCAGATATTTTTGATGGTATTCCTCAGCACGGTAGAAATCCGATGCTTTCGTGATTTTTGTAACAATTCTCCCATTAAATTTATCCGTGCTGTTTTGTTGTTTCTTTGAACTTAGTGCGATCTGCTTCTGTTTATCATCATGATAAAAAACTGCAGATCTGTATTGTGTCCCTAAATCAGGTCCTTGTCTGTTAAGTGTAGTGGGATTGTGTATTTTCCAGAATATATCAAGCAGCTGTTCATAGGAAACCTGATCCGGGTCGTATTTAATATGAACAACCTCCGCATGGTTTGTATTCTTATAACACACATCTTCATATGTCGGATTCTCTAAATCTCCACCCATGTAACCCACTGCTGTTGAGAATATACCGGGAACAGATTGATACGCAGACTCAACACCCCAGAAACAGCCAGCAGCAAAAGTGGCATGCTCTTTTAGATCTTCTGAGTTTAATGGCATTTAGTACTCCTCATTAAACAGTTTTAAGTATTTTGAATATCCTTCCTGGTTCATTTTATCAACCGGAATAAATCGAAGTGCTGCGGAGTTGATACAATAGCGTTTACCTGTAGGTGCGGGACCGTCGTTAAAAACATGACCAAGGTGCGCATTGCTTTCTTTGCTCCTTACTTCTGTTCTGGCCATGCCGAGTTTACTGTCAACTTTTTCAATGATATGATCTTTATCTACAGGCTTTGTAAAACTCGGCCAGCCAGTCCCCGAATTAAATTTATTTTTTGACATAAAAAGCGGTTCTCCGGATATTACATCAACGTAAATGCCATCCTTTTTATTATCCCAGTAAGCATTTCTAAATGGAGGCTCAGTACCGTTATCTATTGTTACTTGGTACTGTTCTTCGGTAAGAAGATTTTTTAATTCCTTCTCATTTGAATCAGAACTGACCATGGCTGGATTCCCTTTCTCGTTTGTATGTGCAAAGCAGTATACTGCAATTATAGAGATGAAAACAAATACAGTAATTATAGCAGATAATAAATCATTGGTGGCTTTATATCTTTTCATAATTTCAGATAATCTAAAAGGGAGTATGCTTTAAACATACCCCCTTTAATTATTTATTCAACCTTTACATTGATTGTTTTTGGTTTTTCTACCTTAGGTGTTGGAATAGTCAGCTCCAGAACACCATCATGATATTTAGCTTTTATTTCTTTTTCTGTTAGGCCTCCAGGAACTTTAAAAGTTCTTTGAAACCTACCGTAGATCCTTTCAATTGTGTGATAATTATTTTTATTTTCTTCATTTCCTGTTTTGCGTTCACCTTTTAGAGTGAGATAACCTTTATCAATAGTTACATTAATGTCTTCTTTTTTTAATCCGGGGAGATCAGCTCTTAAAATATACTCTTTTTCTTTGTGTTCAATATCAACAGCAGGATACCAGGTATTTTTTAAGTTTTCTGAGGCAAAGTTGTCATAAAATAAATTTTCAAATTCATCATACCATGTGGTCAGTCCTTCAAAAGGTTTACATCTTTTTAATAATGTAAGTGCCATGATTAACACCTCCTTTTTATGAAATTATTACTTTCACTAAAAGAATAAGTACAAGATGAGAATAGTCAATACCATTTAAGAATTAATATTATATATTGCATCATCAAAAAATAATATATCAAAATGGAGGACGTGATTGTTTAAATTGCAACATTATCAGTTGCGCTATTGGATCAAATTGATTATGAGTAAAACATGGCATGCAACTAGCTGTTTTATCTTCTTAAATATTAAGTGAAGATAATGGTTTGTTCGGCATATCTTTTGCTTTTTATTTTTAAATAACATCAGACAACATTATATGGAGAGATATGCCTCAACGTTTTAGATCATTCATTTCAAATGGTTTTAATCTGGAACAGGAAGCCAGACCCCTGGTAACAGAGCAGCATCAGAGTTCACGTGAAGGAATTTTTATTTCCGGAGATCTTGCCGGCCATCCCACCTTAAAAACCTCGATTCGTGATGGATATAAGACTATATATTCCGCGGTAGAATGGCTGAAACAAAACAACACTTTAGGTAAGAATAAATATGATGTGGTTGTCTGCGGAGCGGGCGCTTCAGGTATTGCTGCTGCTTTTGAGTTAAAGAAACATAAACTGAACTATGTCGTTCTTGAAAAGGACAGGCCAGCCAATACGATATTTAATTTCCCGGAAAACAAAAAAATATTGGCACGGCAGGAAAAAGTTGAACTTGAAACAAAACTCTGGCTGGACAACTGTACTAAAGAAGAATTGCTTGATAAATGGTTTGAGCAGCTTAAAGAAGATAATATAAATATTTTATCAGAAAAAGAAATTATTTCTATTGACAGTACTAAAACCGGTTTTTGTGTCAAAACAAAAGATAACTCTGAATATTCCTGTGGTGCTGTGGTTCTTTCAATCGGAAGAAACGGAAACCCAAGGCGATTAAATATTAAAGGTGAGAAGGCTGACCATGTCCATCATATGCTGCTTCATCCAAAAGGGTATGAAGGTAAAAATATTATGGTGGTCGGAGGAGGGAATAGCGCTTTAGAAGCTGCATGTTCTCTTGCTGACAGCGGAGCCCGTGTCAGCATATCGTATCGCCAGGAAGGTTTTTTCAGGGCAACTCCGGTAAATAAACAGGAAGCGGCTAGTCATATAAAAGCGGGTACGATTACACCCTGTTTTTCATCACAGGTTAAGGAAATATTTTCTCAGGGTCTGATGCTTCAGACTAAGAAAGAATCTCAAGAGATATCCATTGATGAGGTTTTTGTACTAATAGGTGCTGAACCGCCAAAGAAGCTTTTGTCTGACCTTGATATTGGTTTTGAGAATTCCTGGACAAAAAAGAAAGGTATATTTTTGTGTACATCTTTCTTTGCGGTCTGGATGTTTTATGCTTTTTCAAAATGGGGGGATGGTTCAAAACTGTCAGAGTTTCCTTTCAGTCTTTTGGGGAAATCATGGGAGGTGCTCCCAAAAGGATTCAACCCCGGGATAATAAAGACCTTAATTTATACCCTAGTTGTTTTGTTGTTTGGAATTCCCGCGATTATGCGCTGGCGCTTAAAACCAAGGCTTAAAAATTATCAGACCCTGAGGTATCTGGTTATATTTATTTCCCAGGGTTTTTTTCTGTTTATCTTTCCTGAGTTTATACTTAAAACCATTGATTCAGTCAATTACTGGCGCTTTTATGGTGTTATGATGCCTTTTCCGCTTGTATATGAGACATTCTTTTACAGTCCGCCATTCATCTGGATTTCTATTTGTGCAATCACTGCATTTTTAGTTTTGCCGATCTTTATCTATTGGCATGGCAAAAGACTCTGCTCTTGGATATGCGGCTGCGGGTGCCTTTCTGAGACCCTGGGTGACAGGTATCGCCATTATGCGCCCCAGGGCGATTTTTCCAGAAAAATAGAAAAACCGATCATGTGGTTTGTTCTGTTATGGGCATGTTTGTCCTCCGTATCATTTATTTATTTTCAAAGCGGTTCAGGTGCAACACCATGGTATGTGGAATCATATATCTATTTGGTAGATTTTTGGCTTGCTGCTGTAGTGGGTGTTTCATTATATTTTTTCTTCGGAAACCGTATTTGGTGCAGGTATTTTTGTCCGCTTGCTCATTATATGCGATTGCTGTCAGCGCTTTACAGTAAGTTTAGAATAAAACCTGCAGACCGCTGTATTGCCTGTGGTGAATGCTCTCGTTACTGCCAGATGGGAATTGATGTGATGAAATTTGCATTAAAAGATGAACCTGTAAATAATCGTAATTCAAGCTGTATTGGATGCGGGATCTGTGTTTCTGTTTGTCCTGTAGATAATCTTACCATGGGTGATACATTTCCTAATCAGGAAAACTATACAAACAGCATATCCTGATATCTTTTGATGAATTTTTAAACAGGAGAAAAAATGGCTGCAACACCTTTAGCATTTAGTAATAAAATAAAAAGTATCAACCCTGATCTTTTATTTTTTAAAAATCTGGAAACTTTGCAGATTAACCTCGGCAATCTTTGTAATCAGAGCTGTAAACATTGTCATGTTAATGCCGGCCCGGACGGCAAAAATATTATGGATCGTTCAACTATAGACAAGGTAGTTTGTTTTATTAAAAACAATCCTGAAATAACCCTTGATATCACAGGCGGTGCGCCCGAGATGCATCCGGACTTTGTTTATTTAATTGAAAAAATTGAAGATCATAAGGGTAAAAAGATTGTTAGAACAAATCTGACTATTATAACTAATGATAAAATGTATTGGCTCCCGGAATTTTATCGGGATCATAATATTGTAATAACAGCATCACTTCCATGTTATTCCAGAGAAAATGTAGATTCACAACGCGGGAACGGCACTTTTGAAAAGAGTATAAAGGCTTTAAAAATGCTTAACAAGGTAGGCTATAGCAGTTCCCATGAGCTTAATCTTGTTTATAATCCAAACGGGGCGATGCTTCCGCCGTTACAGGATGAACTTGAAGCCAGTTACCGTGACCAGCTTTCTCATAATTTCAATATGGAGTTTAACAATCTTTATACCATAACTAACAATCCTGTTGGGCGGTTTGAAAAAGTTCTAAGGCTGGAAAATAGTTATGAAGATTATATTAAGATGCTGTCTGATAATTTCAACCCAGATGCCGCACAAAACATCATGTGCAGAACTCTTGTAAGTGTGAACTGGGAAGGGAATCTTTTTAACTGTGATTTTAATCAGGCAAAGGGACTTCCCATACGGGATCATAAGGACAAGGTTATAAGTATAGATAAAATTGAGGATTTATTATCAGGCCCTTATGAGATCTTAACCGGGGAACATTGTTATTCTTGTACGGCAGGCTCGGGGTCCAGCTGTACCGGTGAAATTACAGCACATAACCAAAGCGCATATAAAGATATTAATGACTACTATGGAAAGGTTCTTAAAAATTCCAATGATCTTAAAACGTCTGCCTGTTGTTCAATTGAGTCCCTTCCGCTGTATCAACGGAAAATATTAAATATGATCGAGCCTGAAATACTGGATAGGTTTTACGGTTGCGGTTCGCCCATTCCATATTGTCTTGATGGTTGTAAAGTTATTGACCTGGGATGCGGCACTGGAAGAGATGTCTACCTTGCTTCAATGCTTGTGGGTGAAAAAGGATTTGTTGTGGGTGTCGATATGACCAGTGAACAGCTTATGGTTGCCAGGAGAAACATGAAAAAACAAATGGAAACTTTTGGCTATAAAGAATCCAATGTGGACTTTCTTAACGGGCATATTGAGAAACTGGATGAAATCGGTATTGAAGATAGTTTTGCTGATGTTGTTATATCAAATTGTGTGATCAATCTTTCCCCGGATAAACGATCAGTATTTAAAGAAATATTCAGAGTATTAAAGCCGGGAGGGGAGCTGTTTTTTTCTGATGTTTTTGCCCGTCAGCGTGTTCCCGATCATATTTCATCTGATCCGGTTCTGAGAGGTGAATGCTTGGGAGGCGCAATGTATATTGAGGATTTCCGAAGAATGCTTCGCGGTCTGGGGTGCTATGATTTTCGGGTTGTGACAAAGAGAAAAATTGAACTAAATAACCCTGAAATTGAAGAAATGGCCGGTATGATAGATTTTTATTCAATGACAATAAGGGTTTTTAAAATGGATGATTTAGAAGATGCCTGTGAAGATTATGGTCAAACAGCTGTTTATTTGGGAACAATACCTGAATGTCCGCACAGCTTTGTGCTTGATGATCAACATGTTTTTATGAAAAATAAATCGCTTCTTGTTTGCGGAAATACAGCATCCATGTTTTTAAACAGTAGATATAAAAAACATTTTAATATATCCGGGAACAGGGAGAGGCATTTGGGACTTTTCGAATGTTTAAGTGCTTCTAAATGTAATGATAATTCTCAGGGAGGGTCGTGCTGCTGATATGTCTAGAGAAAAAAACATAACAATATTTTCTTCTATTATATATTTTTGTCTTATAATTTTTTTGAGTCCACTAGAAATCCAGGCGGGGGGGAGGCCTTTTTTAAGTAGTTCATACTGGGACAGCGGCAAGGCTGAGTTCCAAACCTATCATGCTAAAATTGAAAAATATGGTTATACCAGAGATGCTGTTGCAAAGATCATTCTGGTCAAAGAACCCTTTGATAAATTCAAACGGGTAAAGTCTTTAACTGCTCCGGAATCAATTGAAGTTATAAAAATGAATTATATTCAGGCCGTTCCCGCAGGTGTATATGAATACAATCAGATGGCAAGCATCTTTTTTGAACGTTCTTCGGGCCGGATATTGAAATACAGCATGAGCAGTCAGGATGGATGCGGTCACTCATATATGCAGTACACACATACAGGTGAGGAACATAATTTTATTTTTCATTCATACTTTGATGATGAAGGGGAGGTGAAACGAACGATAACAGACTCTGACCCCATTTGTTTTTACGATGCATTGCCGCTCATTTTACGTTTTAGGATAAAGGAAAAGAGTCCGTATAAAATTAAAATATTTCCTGGGCTTATACGTAACAAATTTACAGAACCCATCCCCTATGAGGTAAACGTTTCAACGACTCTTCTCAATAAGGAAACCATTAACAATGTTTTTTATGAATCAGCATATTCAGTCGTTGTGAATAACGGTAACCAAATAGACAGGTTTTATTTTAATGAGGTATATCCCCATCGCCTTATTAAATGGGAAAAGAATAACACCGATGAACTTAACCTGGACAAATCCTCTTTTACTTATTATTGGGAAAAAATTAAGCCGGGTGATGATCTTATAGATTAATTTTGAAAATCTCTTAATCTTAATTTAATAGCAGGCTGATAAATGATTAAAAGAAAAATATACTACGTCTCACAGATGATGATTCTTTTAGTAATGTACTGCAGTAATTTGTTTGCTAATGGGGATGTAGAACTCCATGATGATTGGGGTTTTATTCTGAAGAAATATGTGCATGTCGGTAAAGTAGATTATAATAAAATCATCAGTACTCCTGCTGATTTAAAACGTTTGAATGATTATTTAATAAGTCTTGGGAATACGGAGGTGTCTTTGCTTTCCCGCGAGGAGAGACTGGCTTTCTGGATCAATGCGTATAATGCGTTTACTGTAAAGTTGATTCTTAATCATTATCCATTAAAAAGTATAAAAGGTATAAAAAATCCCTGGAAACAAAAGCTCTGGTATGTGAGCAGTGAAAAACTGAGTCTTGATGATATTGAGCATATCAAACTGAGGGAAGAGTTTAGGGAACCCCGTATCCATTTTGCAATAGTTTGTGCCAGCATTGGTTGTCCAGCCCTTTATTCTGAAGCTTTTGAAAAAGACAATATTGAGCAGCAGCTTATTCTTGTTACTCGGAATTTTTTTACAGAATGCAGGAATTTTCAACTTAAAACATCAGGGAGGACAACAACCGTTTATCTGAACAGGATTTTTAAGTGGTTTGAAAGTGATTTTGGAAAGGATCATAAACATATTGTTGAGTTTATTCTTTCGTATGTTCAGGAATCGGACCGGGATATCATAAATGCATCTGATACTGTTAAAATTAAATACCTGGATTATGACTGGTCTTTAAATGATAGATAAGGTTTCTTATGCTTAATTTTCTTTCATGGGTTCTTTTAATTATTTATCTTACCGCATCAGCAGGGCTTTTGGTCTACGGACTGAACTGCTATATTATGTTGTTCATTTTTCTGCGTAAAAAAGATGAATATGTTAAAAAAGAAAAATGTTTTTTAGAAGAATATTACAGAGACGGTATTCCGAATGACCTGCCTAAAGTAACAACCCAGATCCCACTTTTTAATGAATATAATGTTGCGGTCCGTGTGATCCGTGCAGTTGCTGCAATGGATTATCCTGAAGGAAAACATCAGATACAGGTGCTTGATGACTCCACTGATGAAACAACTGAAATTGTTGATCAAGAGGTGGAAGCGCTCAGGCAAAGCGGTATTGACATTTCTGTTGTCCGCCGACAGGGAAGAGAAGGGTTTAAGGCCGGAGCACTTTCAAATGGGTTAAAAACGGTTTCAGGAGAACTGGTTGCAATCTTTGACGCGGATTTTATTCCAGAAAAAGATTTTCTGTTAAAGACTGTTCCATTTTTTATTAAGGACGAAAATCTCGGTATACTGCAGACACGCTGGGGGCATGTTAACCGTAAGGAATCACTTCTTACAAGACTTCAGGCCTTAGGTATTGACGGGCATTTCATGGTTGAGCAGCCGGCCAGAGCCTGGAACAATCTTTTTATGAATTTTAATGGTACTGCCGGAATGTTTAGAAAACAGTCGATCTTTGACGCCGGAGGATGGCAGGCAGATACCCTGACAGAAGATATGGACCTGAGTTACAGGATTCAGCTTAAAGGATGGAATGTTCATTACAGCCTGACGACTATCGTTCCTTCAGAATTGCCGGAAAACATTCACGCATTTAAAAATCAGCAGTTTAGATGGGCTAAGGGGTCCATCCAGACAGCCTGTAAGCTCCTTGGCAGGGTTATGAGGTCTGATAGGAAAGTGTTTGCCAAGGCTCAGGCGTTACTCCATTTATCCCATTACTGTGTGCATCCGCTTATGCTGACCCTGTCTATATTGGCCTTACCTGTTTTAATGACTTTTCCAATTAAACTGTCCCCACTGATATTTGGATTTTGCGCCTTTTTTTTACTGATTGCCATGACCGGACCTTCAGCGCTTTATACGGGTAGTCAGGCTGTCAGTGGAAAAGGATGGATCGGGCGAATTGCGTTTCTTCCTTTTCTGGTATGTATGGGAGTTGGCCTTGCCTTTTCAAATTCCCGTGCTGTTATTGAAGCATTTATGGGTAAGAAAAGCCCTTTTGTAAGAACGCCTAAAAAAGGGGATAAGGAGGTTTTGAATTACAACAGAGCTGTCTCCTGTGATATGTTTTTTGAACTGGGACTCGGCATATATTGTGTTTTATCTTTTGTCATGTACATTGTTGCTCAAAAATATCTTATTGGCCCTTTTCTTTTCATTTACTCCTGTGGATTTGTCTCTGTCTCTCTGTTTGGGTTTTTGCATGCGCGTAAATCCGGTGTTTTTCCATACCGTATTTTCATGGCGGTAACTAGTGCGCTTTTGGTCGTCCTGATTACTTTTAAGCTGGGAAGAATCGGGTATATCGGAGCCAATTTTTTTAGCTTTCTGATACTTTACGGATTAATGGTTGTCACGGCATTTTTGTTTTTTATTACTTTGCCTAAAGGTGGAAAACGGATAAAAGTTGAGTTGTCTATTTTTATAGTGGCTTTATTATGCCGTGCTGCGGTTTTCCCGCTTTTACCAAGTGATGACATTAACAGATATATGTGGGAAGGGAAAATGCTTAACCAGAATGTTAACCCTTATGAATTAGCCCCGGACAGCAGCAAACTTGTGGGCTTAAGAGATAATGTCTGGAAGGGGATTAATCATCCGGATATGCCTGCTGCTTATCCACCCGGGATACTATTTCTTTTTTCCCAGTTGAATAAGATTTCTTATGATCAGAATTTATATAAGGCTGTGTTTTGTCTGTTTGATCTTGCGACACTTATAATTATTTTTGCTTTCTTGAGGTTAAAAGAAAGAGAAGTTCGTTTCTCAATACTCTACGCACTTAATCCGGTAGTGATTATAAGTTTTGCAGGACAGGGGCACTATGACAGTGTCATGGTATCTTTTATGTGTGCTTCTTTGCTGGCGTGGTATTACAGGAAATGGGTGATTATGTTTATGGCTCTTTTACTTGCGGTACAGTCAAAACAGGTATCGTTGCTTCTGCTTCCTTTTCTTATTAACCGAAGCAGTATGAAATATTTATGGATATTTTTAATCGGTGTGAGTGTACCCTATATACCTTTTGTTTTTAATGACCTGTCTGTTCCTTTTTCTTCTTTATTTGTGTTTGGTTCTGAAATGGCGCATAACGGCTCAATCCATGGTATTCTTCGTGTGATTTCAGGGTCAACATCATTTGCAACCGGCATGTGTGCTTGTATTTTTTTGCTTGTCTGTATTTATATTTTTAAAGCTGCTCGAAAAGACGTTTTTAAAAGTGTCTTTTTAGTGATGACCTTTTTACTGCTTTTGTCACCTACAGTACATTTTTGGTATCTAGTATGGTTTATTCCCTTGCTATGTATTTATCCAAGATGGTCCTGGTCATTATTGTGTCTTACAATCTCCCTGTATTTTATTTCGGATAAGATGTTTCTTGAAAACGGTGTGTGGGATCAACCTGTACTTTTTCAGTTTATTTTATGGGCGCCTGTTTATTTAATTCTTTTTTATGAGCTGGTAATATTTTTTAAAAGAAGAAAGAAGTCTTTTGAAACTAATGAATTAAAAACTGTGAGTATCATTATCCCGACGCTTAACGCAGAGAAATTCATTAAGGGGTGCCTTGAGAATATAAAGTCATTAAACCCTTTACCTTTGGAAGTGATAGTGGTTGATGGAGGTTCAATTGATGCAACTCTTGATATTGTGAGTTTATATGATGTGAAATTGGTAAAATCTCCTCCTGGCAGGGGGAATCAAATAAAACAGGCTTTACAGAATGTCTCTGGTGATGTTACAGCAGTTCTTCATTCCGATACCCGTCTTGCAGTTGGAGCTCTTGGAAAAATGCTTGAATCATTAAATGGTTCTTCAGGAGCAATCGGTGGTGCCCTTGGTCAGCACTTCATGGATAATCGATTTGGCCTAACACTTATCGAAATTTTAAATGATATGCGGGCGGGTCTTTTAGGAATTTCTTTTGGAGATCAGGTTCAGTTCTTTCGCACAAATGCTGCTAAAAAATATTCTCTAGTTCCGGAAATTCCTCTCATGGAAGATGTTGAGCTATCAATCAGGCTTCTTGGTGCCGGCAAAACTGTTTTTCTGTGGGGAGGAGTAGTCGTTGATAATTATAAATGGAATTCAGGATCTTTTATTCGCTTTATAAAAGTAATGTATCTATTAATTTTATTCATGTTGAGAAGGTTTAGGCATTCGGTTGAAACGAAAGACCTTTACCAAATGTACTATAAGGATGCTATTGAAACTAATGAAAAATAACATACTTTTATTTGTTAAATATCCTAATAAAGGTGAGGTTAAAACAAGACTTGCCAAATCAATAGGGGATAGTAAAGCTGTATCTCTTTATAAATATTTTCTTGATGAAATTTTATTAACGTTGCGCGGAGTAAGTGCTGCTATATGGATATGCTATTATCCGGAAACATCTGCTGATGATATGGTTGGATGGCTGGGTGATAATTACTATTATGTTCCGCAAATAGGCCAAGATCTGGGAGAGCGTCTCCAGCATTGCTTTAAAATGTCTTTTGAAAAGGGCTTTCAAAAAACAATTGTTCTTGCCAGTGATATTCCTGAGATTTCAGAAGAAATTATCAACAACGCTTTTAATAGCCTTGATGATAATGATGTCGTTATTGGGCCCTCATATGACGGCGGGTATTATCTTCTAGGTTTCAGGGAGCAATCGTATGTCACGGGGATTTTTGATGATATCGTCTGGAGCACAAACCGTGTTTTTAAGGAAACCTTAACTAAAATGGAATCATATAATCTTAAATATTCTGTTCTGCAAAAGGTTGCTGATATAGATACGATTGATGACTATAGTGAATATTTAATGCGAAAGCAAAAGAATATAGCTTTATAATCTAAATAAGCAAGGGTAATAAAGAACAATTTAAAATTGTCTCTTGATAGATTTCTAAAAACCAGATAAAACAAAGTAGATCTTAAAATAGTATTAATATTTTTGTATTTTTCGTTAAGTTTCAAATTTATTTATGGATATATTATGACTCTGAATATAACGCAAAAAATAATAAAAAAACATCTGGTAAACGGTAGAATGTTGCCCGGTGAAGAGCTCTCGGTTGTTATTGACCAGACCTTAACTCAGGATTCAACCGGCACCATGGCATATCTTCAGCTTGAAGCGCTGGACATTTTAAGAGTTAAGACAAAAAGATCTGTTGCCTATATTGATCATAATACCCTTCAGACAGGATCTGAAAATGCAGATGATCATAAGTATATTCAAACGGTAGCGAATAAATATGGAATATTTTTCTCTCGGCCGGGTAACGGGATATGTCATCAGGTGCATCTTGAGCGTTTTGCAATACCCGGAATGACCTTGCTTGGATCAGACAGCCATACGCCTACTTCAGGTGCAATGGGAATGCTTGCAATTGGAGCAGGGGGGCTTGAGGTTGCAGTCGCAATGTCCGGTGCCCCGTATTTTATGAAAATGCCGAAAGTCTGTAGGATAACACTTAGCGGAAAACTTATGCCGTGGGTTTCAGCAAAGGATGTTATTCTTGAGGTGTTAAGGAGACTCACGGTTAAAGGTGGTGTGAATAAGGTTTTTGAATACGGCGGCACAGGTGTTTCCAGTTTGACGGTTCCTGAAAGGGCGACTATAACCAATATGGGTGCTGAACTTGGCGCAACCACGTCTGTTTTTCCAAGTGATGCTGTTACTTTGAATTTTTTAAAGATGCAAAACCGTGAAAATGATTGGACGTCCCTTGCTGCTGATTACGACGCTGAATATGATGAATCTATTGATATTGACCTGGGGAAAATTGAACCCCTTGCTGCGCAGCCCCACAGCCCTGATAATGTTGATTCCGTTAAACATCTTGCCGGGATAAAGGTTGATCAGGTGATTATCGGAAGCTGCACTAATTCTTCATTTCAGGATCTGATGAAGGTCTCTGAAATAGTAAAGGGCCGTAAAATAAGTAAAAATGTAAGTTTTGTGATTGCTCCGGGATCACGTCAGGTTCTATCAATGCTTAGCTCAAATGGCGCACTTTCACATATCATTAATTCAGGTGCCCGTGTGCTTGAATGTGCCTGCGGACCCTGTATTGGTATGGGACAGTCACCTGCAACAGATGGAATTTCTTTGCGGACTTTTAACCGTAATTTTAAAGGTCGAACAGGCACACCTTCAGCGGATATCTTTTTGGTAAGCCCTGAGACTGCTGCTGTCAGTGCTCTTTGCGGTGAGTTGACCGATCCCCGTGATTTTGGAAATTGTCCTGAGCTTAATGACAGTTTTGATTTCATAATTGATGATTCATTAATTATTACGCCTGATACTGATGGCCAGGATACATCCGTAATACGCGGGCCGAATATAAAGCCTTTTCCTTTAAATACTGCGCTTGAAGAAAAGGTTGAAGGAAATATTCTGGTAAAACTGGAGGATAATATAACAACCGATCATATAATGCCTTCTCATTCAAAACTTTTGCCCTTCAGGTCAAACATTGCGTATCTTGCAGATTATTGTCTGACACCGTCTGATCCCGGATTTCCTCAAAGGGCAAAAGAACATTGCGGGGGATTTGTTCTAGGAGGCTTTAATTTTGGACAGGGTTCAAGCCGTGAACATGCCGCACTTGTTTTGCTTCAGCTTGGAATAAAGGCTGTTATTGCCAGGTCTTTTGCGCGAATCCATATGGATAATCTGATTAACAACGGAATCCTGCCGCTTATTTTGGAGGAAGAGAAAGATTATGCTTTAACCGAAAAGGGTGATCTTGTCTGTATTGAAAATACTCTTGAACAGTTAAACTCAGGAACTTTAATTACTTTGAAAAATATCACAAAAAATAAAGAACTGAGGACAAGAGTTGATTGCTCCGACCGTCAGAAGCAGATTCTTTTTGCAGGCGGTCTTTTGAATTATTTAAAAAATGATCATTAATTAATTATAAGGGTTTGTCATATGCCTAAAATAACATTGATACCCGGTGACGGTATAGGTCCAGAAGTGGCTGAGGCCGCACAGATAGTACTTGAAGCAACGGGTGTAAAGATATCCTGGGATATCCAGCAGGTCGGACAAAAAGCACTTGATGAGTTTGGAGATACTTTGCCTGTGCAGGTTATTGAATCTATAAAAAAGAACAGGGTTGCCCTAAAGGCACCTGTTACTACACCTGTAGGTAGAGGATTTAGAAGTGTTAATGTTGCTCTAAGGAAAGAGCTTGATCTTTATGCAAATTTTCGTCCCTGCAGGACACTTGCCGGTATTGAGTCACGATATGAGAATATTGACCTTATTATTGTTCGGGAAAACACTGAGGACCTGTATGCCGGCATAGAAAGAATGGTTTCTGATGATACTGCCGAATCGATCAAGATAATTACACGTAAAGGTTCTGAAAGGATAGTTCGTTTTGCCTTCGAATATGCATTGGAGCATGGACGAAAGAAAGTAACTGCTGTTCATAAGGCAAATATTATGAAGTGTACCGATGGCCTCTTTCTTGATGTTGCCAGAAGTGTGGCGAAAGATTACCCGTCACTTGTGTTTGAAGATAAGCTGGTAGATGCCTTATGTATGGATCTGGTTATGATTCCGGAAACCTATGACGTTTTGGTTCTTCCTAATCTGTACGGAGATATTGTCTCTGATCTCTGCTCAGGACTTGTAGGGGGGCTTGGGGTAAGTCCGGGGGCTAACATCGGTATCCAGTGTGCAATCTTTGAGCCGGTACATGGATCTGCTCCTGAAATAGCCGGAAAGAATATTGCAAACCCCGCTGCATTAATGCTTTCGGGCGTACTGATGCTTAGACATATTAATGAAACAGCTGCCGGTGACCGGCTTGAAAGAGCTGTTCTAGATGTTATTCGCGAGGGGAATGTCAGGACAGTTGATCTTGGCGGTAATGCGGGAACCCTTGAATTTGCAGAGGCGGTTTCAGCAAAACTCTAAATAAATATTTAAATGAATTGTTAGATTAAATTTTATATTTAATTTATGGGGAGTAATAGTCATGTATGAGAATACTCAAGAAATAACTGACATTATTTTAAAGGCGGCTAAAAAGGCCGTTAAGGAAACAAGTGGTGAACCAGAACCGGAGATGACTCAGCCGATACAGTGGCCTGTTGAATGCACGATTGGCCCCGGCCTTGAAGGCGGCATTGCCTGTGAAACAAAGATCGGATATGTGAACGGTTCAAAGGGATGGCTTATTTACCGGGGCTATAATATTTTTGATTTGTGCGCACAATCCACTTATGAAGAGGTCGCCTATCTTCTTCTTCACGGGAGCCTTCCAACCAAAAGAGCTTTCCAGATGTTTAATAAAAAACTTGTGGATTATCGTTATCTGAATAAAACACTTCGTCTTTTAATGGGTTTTCCTGTAGAAAAAATGAATGCCATGGGTGCACTTCGCATGGGTGTCAGTATGATGAGACAGGAGTTTACTTTTCGTGATCAGGAAGAGGGGCTTAAATATGGTCAGATTATCGGCTCGGATGAGGACTCTATTCCCATGGAATTAAAACCCTGGGGTGATAAACATGCTATCTATGAATTTAACAATTCTGATCTTCCTCATAAATCAAAGCTTGATGAGAATCTTGAAGAAGCCTTTGGTGTTGAAGCCTGTTATCACCTGATCTCAGGTGTTTCGACCATTGCTGCGGCAGTTATGCGGGTTCGTCAGGGGAGGGTACCTATAGAGCCTGATCCTGAACTTAGTCATGCCGGTAATTTACTTTACATGATGACCGGGAAACGGCCGACACCGATTGAAGAACGGATCATGGATGTGGCTTTGATTCTTCATGCGGATCACGGTATGAATGCCAGCACTTTCTCTGCAATGGTGGTAGCATCGACCCAGTCTGATATTTATTTTTCGGTTGGTTCGGGAATTGCGGCACTTAATGGTCCTCTTCACGGCGGTGCGAACGAGCAGGTGATGCTTATGCTGGAAGAGATCGGAAGTCCCGAAAATGTGAAAAAATGGCTTGAAAGGACTTTGAAGAAAAAAGGTAAGGTTCCTGGCTTTGGTCACCGTGTATATAGGGCATATGACCCGAGAGCGCGTGTCTTGGGTCCACTGGCAAAATTTTTAGCAAAAAAGAACAGTAAAGCACGGAATGTTTTTTCTATAGCGAAAGAACTTGAAAAACAGATGACTGAACGCCTCGGTTCTCAAAAGAAGATCTTTCCAAATGTAGACTTTTATTCGGGGATTGTCTATAGCTGTCTTGGGATACCTTCTGAGATGTTTACTACGGTTTTTGCGGTCAGCAGAGTAGCGGGCTGGACTGCGAGGGTTCATGAATATCTCCATAATAACAGAATATTTCGTCCCCGTGCCATGTACACTGGAGAATTCAATAAGGAGCTTTTTCCAATAGATCAGCGAAAATAGATTAAGTTATTAGGATTCGGTGAGTTTTCAAAATTCATATAAGGGCTGGCATTTTTAAGGAAGTGCCTGCCTTTTTTTAATTTATGAACAGATCAGGTAACTAGGAGGTTGTCCGACAATAGACTTCTACTGCGATCGGCTGCACATTCCGCTGATCACGTTAAAAAAGCCAAAAAAATATTCAGCGTAGCTATAGTGATGCTTCCGGTGTTTTCGTCCTTTCGCCTTGCCACCAAAATGTTCGCTCAATCTCCTGACGAAGCCATTCTCGGACCGCCTCCTAGTATGTTTGTTACAGTAAAATATTTCAAATTGGAAGGTTATATTGTGAATATAGAAATAGAATATATATTTTACTAGATTATTCTTCATTAAGGGAGTCTATCATATTGTAATTTCATACTTTTATGAAAATATAAATAAAATATATTATGGCATTTTAATTGCTTTTAATTTTAAAAGACATAAGCATAATAAATTTTATTTAGGAGACAGATATGCAAATAAATATAGAGAAAGAATTCATAGAATTATCTCCTGAAAATCCGGATGAAACATCAAAGCTGGAAACAGTCTGGAAAATGATTGTTGACTGTGCACGGTTCAATCGAAAACTTGTGCCGATAGGTGAATATATCCCTTCAAAAAGGAATATGGCACGATTTGCAATAGAAGGTGAAAAGGGTTCTGATGATTATCCATCTGTTTTTGTTGATCATGACTGCAGGTGCTATTGCCAGACATGCAATAAGTATATTGAATTAAAAAAAGGAGAAAGGATTCCTCCTTGCTGTGGCAAGTTAATGGAAGTGATGGATTAGCGTTTAAAGGTTCTATTCTACAGGTTGTCTGTATGTTGAATGTTATTTATAAATTCATCACTGGTAATTATATTAACAATAATAGTTTTACTGAAAGCCAAAAACTATTATTAAAGATAGTTCTTTTTGTATTGTTATACTTGTGTTTCACTATTAATCCGGTTCTGGCATCAAACATTAAATCAGGAAATACTATGCATTCCAATCGTTTAGGTTTTGAAAAAAGCCCTTATCTTCTTCAGCATGCGGATAACCCGGTTGACTGGTATCCATGGGGAGAGGATGCTTTCAAAAAAGCATTAGAAGAGGATAAGCCTATTTTTCTTTCAATTGGTTATTCAACCTGCCACTGGTGTCATGTGATGGAACATGAGTCATTTGAGAACCTGGAGGTTGCCCGTCTGTTAAATGATACTTTTGTGTGTATAAAAGTAGACCGTGAAGAAAGACCTGATGTTGACAGTGTATATATGTCTGTTTGTCAAATGCTTACCGGAAGCGGTGGATGGCCGCTGACAATTTTTATGACAGCAGATAAAAAACCTTTTTATGCTGCAACCTATATTCCAAAAGAAACCATTTCCGGCCGTAATGGAATGCTTGACCTTATTCCGCAGGTTAAACATGTTTGGGATACAGATAGAACTTCACTTGTGGGTTCAATTGATAAAATAATGTCTTCTGTCAATCAGCAGAGTTTATTTAATTCATCACAAGCTCTTGAAAGTTCAATATTTGATAAGGCATATGAAATATTTCAAACATCCTATGATAAAACAAACGGCGGATTTGGGTCTTCTCCTAAATTTCCAACTCCGCACAACCTGTTATTTTTGCTGCGTTACTATAAACGGACCGGGAATAAGAATGCTCTTTTAATGGTAACCCAAACTTTGAAAAAAATGAGAAATGGCGGTATTTTTGATCAGTTAGGCTATGGTTTTCACCGTTATTCAACAGATGCAAAGTGGCTTGTGCCCCATTTTGAAAAGATGCTTTATGATCAGGCTCTTATATCCATTGCATATCTTGAAGCATTTCAGGAAACCCGTGATGAACTTTTTTCAAGTTCCGCTGTTGAAATATTTACTTATGTTTTGAATGATATGACTTCTTCAGAGGGAGGGTTTTATTCTGCGGAAGATGCTGATAGTGAAGGTGAAGAAGGGAAGTTTTATGTCTGGAATATAGATGAGATAAGATCCCTTTTTTCACAGAAAGGATCAGACCTTTTAATTGATTATTTTAATATTGAGTCATCAGGTAATTTTAATGATGAAGCAACCGGGGCAAAATCCGGTATAAATATTTTAAACTTAAGTATTTCCAGTAAGAAGTTTTGTGAGGAAAATGATCTGTCATGCGAAGAATTTAAAAGGTTACTTTCTGGTTTTCGAAACAAACTGCTTTCAAAACGGTCGTTAAGGCCCAGGCCTTTTAAAGACGATAAAATTTTGACAGACTGGAACGGGCTAATGATTGCTGCGTTTGCAATAGGAGGACGTGTGCTCAATAGGCCTGAATATACAGCAGCAGCAGAGAAGGCAGCCGGTTTTATAAACAATAATCTTATGTCAAAAAATAATGGGCTCATGCATGCTTACAGGGAGGGAACATCTTTTTCTTCTGCGTATCTTGATGATTATGCTTTTTTTGTTTGGGGGCTGCTTGAGCTTTATGAAACAACGTTTAATGTGTCTTATTTGAAACAGGCCATTAGTCTTAACCAGTATTTGATAGATAATTTTTGGGATACTAAAAATAATGGTTTTTTTGATACGGCGCATACATCTGAAAAGCTAATCATGCGACAGAAGGAGTCTTATGATGGGGCAGTGCCTTCCGGCAATTCTGTTTCTCTTTTAAATATGATAAAGCTAGCGCGGATTACATCAGATCCTCTGCTTGAAAAAAAAGCACAACAATTGTCGGGAGCATTTGCAGATAAAGTAGAACAGTTTCCTTCTGCACATACAATGTTTCTTTGTGCGTATGATTTTGTTTCAGGGCCTTCATATGAGGTCGTTATTGCCGGGAAACAGGGTACGGATGATGTAAATAAAATGCTGAGCGCATTAAGAGGACTATATTTACCGGGGAAGGTGGTCATTTTGCATCCTGATGGTAAGCAGGGCAAAATGATTGAGCAATTATCCGAAGATGTTAAAGCACAAAAAAGTATTGACGGTAAAGCCACCGCATATGTCTGTGAGGGATATACCTGTAAAAAACCGGTTATTGATACGGATCAATTGTTAAAGCTTTTTATTAAAAATTCAGAATGACAAATAGTGGAGATATTTTAATGAAGGAAGCTAATGTTTATGATAACAGTTCTCCAGAGATGTTTAAGATTTGTAATAAATGTAAAACAGAATGGAACTCCAGAGATGATTTTTTAAATGATCCAGACATTGCGATGATAGGTCTCATGGCCAATAATGACGATTATAAAAAAGGGGCGTATCTTTTTACTCACAGACTTTCTGATGACAGTTGTAATACGTCCATAGGGCTTCATGTTATTAATTTCCTGGATATGTATAATGGCGAGATGTATGATACTTTGAAAATAGGGATGGATGAGTGCTCAGGCCATTGTGTGACGATTAATGAATTAGGCAATTGCAGCGCGCATTGCAGTAATGCTATTGCAAGAGAAATTATGCAGGAGATTTTAAGTAAGCTTCCGGCCCATAAAAAACTATGATTTTCCAAGCATATGGGAAGCGTGCAGTTTAGTAGGTTGAACCTTTATTAATGATATAGATAAGCATCTTTTTAAAAGTTTTAAAAGTTAAGCTTTTATATGAAAAACAATAACAGAATATGCAGCCTTCTTGATATTTCATATCCCATTATACAGGGCGGAATGGTATGGTGCAGCGGCTGGAAACTTGCGTCAGCGGTTAGTAATGCAGGAGGCCTTGGTGTGATTGGTTCTGGCTCCATGTATCCTGAGGTTCTATGTGAGCATATTAAAAAGTGTTTTAAAACAACGGATAAGCCTTTTGCTGTAAATTTACCACTCATATATCCTGAAGTGAAATCTCATATAGATACAATTATTAAACTCGGTGTAAAGATCGTTATTACTTCCGCAGGAAACCCGCAAGCATGGACATCTTTATTAAAAGAAAATGGGATTAAGGTTATACATGTTATTTCAAATGTAAAATTTGCAAAGAAAAGTGAGGATACAGGTGTTGATGCAGTTATTGCTGAAGGCTTTGAAGCAGGTGGACATAATGGCCGTGAGGAAACGACAACTTTTTGTCTTGTGCCGTTAATTAATGAAGCTGTTTCAATTCCAGTTATTGCTGCGGGTGGAATTGCAACCGGTAAATCAATGCTTGCTGTAATGATTCTCGGTGCTGATGGTGTTCAGGTGGATACTCGTTTTGCTGTTAGTGAAGAGTCTTCTTCGCATAAATCATTTAAAGAGATAATCATTCAAGCAAAAGATGGAGATACAATGCTTTCTTTAAAGAAGTTAATGCCTGTAAGACTTTTAAAAAATGATTTTTTTTATAAGATAAATAATCTTGAATTAGCCGGGGAATCAACTGAAAAGCTGCAGACTTTAGTTG
>Ga0307988_1000233_pt1 | contig 42446 bp, 33 predicted proteins | sample EllFjometagen183_FD_203166 | JGI IMG/M metagenome (GOLD analysis project Ga0307988, IMG submission 203166) | Marine microbial communities from Ellis Fjord, Antarctic Ocean - #183 | ecosystem: Environmental > Aquatic > Marine > Unclassified | place: Southern Ocean | collected 2014-10-08 | reverse complement strand
TTTATGGCTACCAAGGCTACTTTAGTTTTTAATTCTTTACTGTAATTTTTCCGTTTCAAAGATTTTCCCTTTCTGAACTGTTAAATTCTATCTTAACACGTTGTCCAGTTTTCGGGGTCCACTATACCATCAAGGTAGTCCTGAACATAAACAACCATTTCATTTACTTCAGTATCTGTAATCGTTTTTACTGTATTAATTTTTTTATCCAGGCCAAGGTCACCTTTGCCAATGGCTTTCTCGATCAAAAAAGTTTCTACCTCACTACCATTAAGAAGATGACCACATCCTCCGACAGTGCCTAAAAACTCTCCTTTAACCACTATGGGAACGGCAAATTTCACAAACCCGGCATCACATTCATCAATAAGTGGTTTTTTTGTTTCAGCAAGCTCCTTCCCAAAATACTGATTTGCGACAGCACATATTGCAGCAATACCTTCAGGGTAGGCTTTAATTTTAGGACAGACTTCATTTGCCCAGCCTACATATGATGTAACACGTGTTCCCTGAATATTATATACACAGGCATTCATACCACAACGATCATGTATTGCCTGCTCAAATTCCTCCCATTTCCCTACTGTAGCGATATCTGTAAGATCCATAAACTCCTCCCGACGCTATTGTTAAATATATTTCTAACCCACACTTTCCACACTACTAATTTCAGGGATCTCATTAATTATAACTTTTTCAATCCCCTTTTTCAGTGTTAACTGGGACATGGCACAACCCGCACATGCCCCTTTTAACCTTACTTTTACTACTCCATTAGTAACTTCTACTAATTCAACATCCCCACCATCTTTTACAAGCATTGGTCTTATTTTTTCAATTATAGCCTGAACTCTTTCTTTCATATCATCACCGTGACTTACTCCAAAACTACTGGAGAGTACCCTTTAGGAAGGTGAGCTGTTCCAAGAACACAGGGTAATCCTGTTGCGTCATGGACCTTTGCAGTAATCGCATCAAGGTTCTCACAGAAGCCTCCCTGACTGTCGTCCCAGCCGTCTTCTTGTTTTTTTGAAAATGCACAAGTTACAAAATGTATTGCTTCTGCGCCTTTAGACTTAAAAATTTTTGCAAGATCAACAGCATTATCTCCCGGGCATCGACATGTAAAAACACCAGTAAGACTGCATTCATCATATTTTCTAAATCCCTGTTCTGCTTTATCTAAAGATTTAAAACCCGATGTTAAAGGGCATCTGTTCTCATTTTTTTCACAACGCATTATTGCAATATTAGTCATTTCCCCTCCTCAGTATTATTTCTGAAAATTAGCTATTTACAACCATTACTACTTTTGCCCCATACCACGGCCACCGCCACCCATGCCTCTGCCTTGACCCGTGCCACGGCCTTGACCACCCCCGCACCTTCCGCCTCCGCCCATGCCACGACCGCCTCCCATGCCCTGGCCGCCTCCCATGTTCTGGACTGAATCCTGAGGTAAAACATTACCTGATGGCTGATCAATATTAACACCTGCTTTTTCTGCTACGGTAGCTTCAGTTGTTGCTTGTAATTTGCCTTGTTTAAATTTTTCAATTGCATCTTTTATTGTACCGGCAAACCCTGTATACACTTTAACATTAGCGGTGTTAAAAACCTGCATGGCTTTTGGGCCACAATTACCGGTTAATACTGCCTGAACGTCTTTTGAAACAACAAAACTTGCAGACTGTATACCTGCTCCACCGCCCAAAGCAATACTCTCATTATCTATAGATTCAAAACTCATATCATCTGTCTCAGCAATTATAAAAGCACTGCACCTGCCAAAACGGGGGTCAATCGTTGAATCTAAGCTGTTTCCTGTTGAACTTATAACTATTTTCATTTATATTCCTCTTTGATTTATCAATTCATTATCCATGGCAGTTATCCAATAGTCTCTATTGCTGCGAATTCAGGTTCGTGCAAAGGCAATAAAATATCAGCCATGGCTTTTATTTTAAGCATAATATTATAAGATTCATAAACATCTACATGGGTGCCCGGCGGGATAACCTCCATCTCCATGGCTTTAATTTCAATGGGAGGATTAAAGTTCTCATTGATCACACAAAAACCTGTAATAATTGCCTTTCCGGATAAAGTCTCAATTGATACGGACATACCTCCGTCTGTATGTACAGGAGTGTGAATACATTTAATTCCCGGAATAATTTCTGTGTCTTCAGTTAAAATTTTAATCTGCCCATTCTCTTCTACATCTTCTATGTAATCTTCAAGATACCGGAAGTCTAATGCATGGGGATCATGAATCCTTGTCAATTCTTTTTCATGCACGTAGATATCTGCATTTATACATTTATAATCATTTTCACAATGATCATTATGAAGATGAGTATGAATAATAATATCGATATCTTCAGGTTTTAAATCCCATCGGGCAAGTCCTTGTTCAAATGTATATATCTTTCCGCCAATCGCATTTTCTCTTTCTTCAGACTGTATCGGACTCATCTCACCGGTATCAACTAAAATTTTTTTATCACTGCCTTCGATATACCAGCAATAAATTGGTATGGTGAATACTTCACCATTCCCATATTGATAAGTCATCATGCTTTTATCAAAAACTTTGCTGCCCATAACTATAGGATGAATTTTATATTTTCCCATGATTCCCTCGTAAATAGAGCTGCTAGGATCAACAGCTCTATTTATTAAATTACTTGCTAACAAGGCTATTGCCTAAGAGTATGGTTCAGCATCAGGACCCTGGGCAAAAGTCGCTTTATCATAATCAAAATTCTGGACTGCTTTCCTGACATTTCCCATGACATCATTAACAACTTTGACCCCTACTTTATCAAGAGTTTCAAAGGCTTTAGGTCCACAATGCCCTGTTAACAAAACCTTGGCACCATTATTACCAACCATGGCGGCAGCCTGAACACCTGCACCCTTAAAGGAATTAACATTCTCAGAATTATCCAATGACTCAAATTCAAGGGTTTCAGTGTCAACAATCAAAATATATGCTGCCCTGCCGAATTTAGGATCCATTTCTGAATCCAGGTCTTGTCCCAGTGATGTAACTGCTATTTTCATAATTATTCTCCTTTATGGTAAATTGGGTTGACCACCACCGCCGCCGCCACAAACCTGATCATTTTGAATTTCGCTTAATTTACCGGCTATTAGATCTTCTACAACAGGTCTTATTTCAGGTCTTACATCATCATGGAATACATCTATCCCGACTTGTTTAAACCCCATCAAAGGTCGTGTCCCGATACCGCCGACAATCAATGCTTTTACATTATGCTCTGCCAGTAAATTAACAGGCACCATACACCCACCCTGGGCATGTCCTTCATTCTGTAAAATAACGACATCTTTAATTTCACCGTCTTCAACATCAATAAATGTAAATGTATCACAATGCCCAAAATGTCCCGCCCTTGTAGCGTCTAACCCACCTTCACCATTTGACGGGACTGCTATTCTTCCGTTTTTCATAATCCTTTACTCCTCATAAAATTAATAATATTAACATATATCTTTAACCTAAAGCCTTAAGCTTCAGGGTTCATTTCAGATGATGCCATTATTTTACCCCACATCTTTTTTATCTGCTGGCTTATATCTGATTTTTCATCATATTCAAAAATTGTTTTTCCCTGGATCATTGATTTTGTAAAAGTGGGATCAAAGGGTATTCTGCCTAAAAAAGTAAGCCCTCTCTCTTTAACAAATTTTTCAATTGTATCTGCCTGATCAGGATTTAAATCATATTTATTAACCAGCACCATGGCAGGGACTTTAAAAAACTGAGCCAGTTCCAGAGCCCGTGTCATATCATGGATCCCGGAAACTGTAGGTTCAGTAACAATCAGCAGTGCAGTTGCTCCTCCTATGGATGCAATAACAGGACACCCTACTCCGGGAGGTCCGTCGGTTAAAAGTAAATCAATATTCTTTTCCTGGGCTATTTTTTTTGCTTCCTGCCTTACAAGGGCAACAAGTTTTCCGGAATTTTCCTGGGCAATACCCAGTTTTGCATGAACCATGGGGCCAAATCGTGTATCAGAAATATACCACTGACCACAGGTTTGAGTTGGAAAATCAATTGCCTGTTCAGGGCAGAAGTCAACACACACACCACAGCCCTCACAATCAATTTTATCTACAATAAAATCATCACTTATGGCGTTAAATCTGCACAGCTCGATACACTGACCACACTCTGAGCATTTATCTTTATCAATAATTGCAATACCACCACCCTTAAAATCAGTTTGTAGTTTAATTTCCGGGGACATTAAAAGATGCAGGTCAGCCGCATCAACATCAGCATCAATAAGAATACTATTTTCCGAAACTGCTGCAAAGGCTGCTGTTAGGCTTGTTTTGCCTGTGCCTCCCTTGCCACTCAAAATCACAAGCTCTTTCATTTGTCCTGTCCTTTTTTAACAATATTTTCAATTCCCCTGTATAGTTCAAGAAATTTCTCTTTCCACTCAGGTATTTTTTCAACCACTAAATCTCCTTTGGAATAAACTTCCGCAATTCTCCGTTCAAAAGGTATTTCAAGGAGAATTGGAAGGCTCTCTTTTTCAGCATAAACCCTGACATCGTCATTTCCGATATCTGAACGATTGATTACTAAACCACAGGGTATACCAAGGAGCTTAACCGCTTCAACGCCAAGCTTTAAATCATGTAAACCAAAAGGAGTAGGTTCTGTTACCATTAAGACAAAATCTGTGTTTTTCATAGCAGCAATTACCGGGCAGGATGTTCCAGGAGGAGCATCAATAATATTTATAATTTCAGGGTTAATATAAGACCTTACCTCTTCTATCAATGGAGGTGACATGGCCTCTCCGACTCTTAATTTACCATGTACAAAATCGATATTATTTGATTTCCCATATTCAACAACACCTAACTCACGACCTTTTTCAGTAATAGCCCCTTCTGGGCAGACAGCCATACACCCACCACAACTGTGGCAGAGTTCAGGAAAAGTAAGGATTGTTTCACCAATCATCGCAATTGCTTTATACCTGCATATTTCAACGCATTTGTTGCAATAGGTACATTTAACTTCATCAATTTCAGGAACTGGCGTATAAACTATTTCTGTCTTATCAATTTTTGGATTTAAGAAGAGATGAGAGTTGGGTTCTTCCACATCACAATCAAGAATTTTAACATTCTTGCCAAGAGAAGCAGATAAGTTTGTGGCAACAGTTGTTTTACCAGTGCCACCCTTACCACTTGCAACGCTTATTATCATCATTATGTCCTTTTTTTTAAATCTGGATTTGTTAAACTTAAAATATTAAATAAGTAATCTAATAATTTCTTCCCATCTTCAGCATTGGGGTTTACGGGAATCTGCATCAAAACACCAAATCCTTCACTTTCTTCATGGTAATCTTCCGGGGAAAGTGAGCTGATTGCAGCTGTGTTTAAAAATGGGTTTTCAAAAACAACTTTCTCAATACATTTAAGTCCGTTTATATCTGAAAGCTTTTCATCCACTACCAGCAAATCATATGTATTGCTTTTTATTTTTGAAAAAACATCATCACATGTCATTACCCATGATATTTCCACATCTTTTTCTGAAAGCCCTTTTGAGAATTCCAGCAAAGATTCTTTATCAGGAGCTGCTATTAATATTTGCACCATCTATTTATCCTTATAAATTATGTAAAAACCCTCTTTCCTGATTCCCTCACAAAAAACAACTCGTGAAAATCAAGAAAGAGGGAGGAGCGTTAAAATAAAAGATTGCCTACAATCCGTTTTCCAGCTCAGCAATTCTTCTGTTTAACAATTCAACTTCATTCTTCAAATTAGTGAGCTCATCAGCAGACGTTCCAAAATTTCCTGCATATCTCTGCCTCATGCCCATGCCTCTACCATAGCCACCACGAAAATTTCGACCATAAGTCTTTCCCCCGGCGAATCCAACATTCTGGTTTACAGTCACACAATTGCCTCTGCTGCCACCAGTCATTGGACCTCTGCCTTGAGGGCCTGTTCTATCTAATCCTGGCATATTATTCACCTCCTTTAAAGATATAAATTATTCCTGGCCTTGACGGCCCTGCCCGCGACCCTGACCTTTTCCCTGGCCACGACCGATTTTCTGCCCCTGCCCCTGGCTCTTACCCCGGCCATTGCCAGTACCTTGGCTATTACCTTGGCATGGTCCTTGTTTTCTACCTGTCCCAGTACCTTTACCTTGAGGGCCTGTTCCATCAGATCTTGACATATTTACCTCCATTGCTTTCTTATTAAAAAAGCCATTGCCTCGGTTTTTTTGCCTGTAATATTTATTTCTACATCCTGGCATAAAAAATTCTGCAACGATTTCATTATTCTTCATATATGATTCAAGAACTGCATCTACATAACCTGTAATAAAAGGAATTAGCTCTATTTCACTTATCTCAATGATGTCAGAAAATCTTTTGGAGATAGCGCCGCAAATCAATACATTAATACCCAAGCCATTTATCATATGAGTCAAATCTGAATCCACTGATTCAAAAGGCTCGTATTGTGTGCTGATAATCTTATTATCTTTGGTTTCCACAATAAACAACTTACGAGCCGAATCAAAAACAGGTGAAATTCTATTACCCCAAATTGTGAATGCAACTTTCAAATCATATTCCTCCTGCCTTGTGATTATAGCAAAATTTGTGCCAAGACAAAAATATCCCCATAACTCATTGCATTTATTAGGAATAGCAGATATTGACACCACAGCCAAAAGTTGGCATAGTTGCAATATTGCAATCAATACTATTGCAATGTTGCAACTGTGCACACAAGAAAATACGATCTGCCTTATCAACCAATCATGTGCTTTGTTATCTTTTCCCAGCATTAGCTTATTATTTTTTGTCTTTTAAAAATGTTTAAGCGGCTAAGGAAAGAGAACCAGAAAAAGAATAGCTTTATTTAGAGATACTAGAACTTACTATATGTTGGGTTTAAATATATTGACAAGTGTTCAAGAATTGGTTGTTCTTGATCTGCCATCGTACTCTGGAAGTTTAATAGCAAATTTATTTATTTTCCGGAACAGTGTACTCTTATGCATCCCAAGATATTGGGCTGTTGCCTTACGATTGTATTGATGTTTCTCTAGAGCTTCTTGGATTATTCTTGCTTCTGCTTTCATAACAGAATCACCAAAACCTTTGTCGCCCATGGGAGTCTCTTGAAAAAGTGCTTTTGAAGAAATATTTGAAGGCATGTGTACTGATGCTATATTCCCTTCTGAGCAGAGAACAAATGCGTGCTCAATAACATTTTCAAGTTCTCGAATATTCCCGGGGAAATCATGATTCATTAACAATCTTAGAGCTCCGGGCTCTATTGATTCAACCTGTTTACCCTGTATTCTGTTCAGTTTATCTATAAAATGCTGAATTAAAAATGGGATATCTTCCATGCGCTTTCTTAGGGGTAAAAGTTCTAGGCGAACAACATTCACACGATAAAACAAATCCTGTCGGAAATCCCCTGATTCAACCATTTTCAGAAGATTCTTGTTTGTTGCGGTAATAATCCTCACATCTGTTTTCTCATTTTTAACTGCACCCAGAGGCTGAAATTCTTTCTCTTCAAGGACCCTTAGAAGCCTTACCTGAAAAGCAGGACTGGTATCCCCTATTTCATCCAGAAAAATGGTACCACCATCAGCAATGGAAAAATGCCCGGGCTTATCTTTGACAGCATTGGTAAATGCGCCGGCCTTATACCCAAACAATTCTGATTCAAGCAGGCTGTCTGGAAGCGCACCGCAATTAATGGCAACAAAAGGCTTTTTTTCTCTAAGACTTAAATTATGGATCGCCTTTGCCATCAACTCTTTTCCCGTACCTGTCTCCCCTTCGATCAAAACCGTGCTACCACTTTTTGCTATCTGAGGAAGAATTGTGAAAATCTTTTTCATCTCCAGGTTATTGCTGATCATATCACACATTTGAGACTTGGCTGCAATTTCTTTCCTGAGCTCATGTACAAGACTCTGGTCCCGAAACACTTCCACCCCCCCAAGTATGTCACCCTCTTCATCCTGTAGCAATGAAGTAGAAACAGCTACAGGTATTTGTTTCTGATCAGAATTTATAATATAGGTTGAAGTGTTCACAAAAGATTTTTCCTGCTCCATTGTTTTTTTCAGTGCACAATCAACCTCGCACATATTTGAACGGAAGACTTCCCAGCAGTGTTTACCCAAAGCTTCTTTTCGAGAGACTCCTGTAATTTTTTCTGCAGCATGATTAAATGAAATAATCTTCCAGTCATGATCAACTGAGAAAACACCATCGGAGATGCTTTCGAGAACAACTCTGGTTATATCTTTGTATGATGCAGTCTCTTGATCTTTTTTTTTCATAATGTTTTCCCATGACCGTATTTCATATAACCATAAAATAACAATCCTGTTTTTATAGTCAACTGAATAAAGCTAAAATACAAAATAAGGGTATTAAAAGTCTCTTGTAATACTTGATAGTTAATAAAGCGAAAGGTGGGGTGCTATTTTATAAAAATTCCAGTAATTTTTGACTTAGAACCCCATAGCATAAAGTGTTCCCCCGACAGCAAGGCCAAATATTAAATTAAAAAGCTTAACCAACATGGCATCCTTGATACTGTATGACAGCAAGGGCAGCATACCGTGGCCGTCCTGGATAAATGAAGTAGTAAATAAAACAGAAAAAGGGATTATTCCCTGGGAAAACATCATTACAAAAACCAGGTGGGGGCCAGATTCGGGAATCAGGGAAATCAATGCACCAACAAACAATACTAACCACATATGTTGTTTGACAAAAAACTCAAGGTTCCAGGTATCCAGACCCCAGTGAACAAAAAGCAATGCCGCAAAACTCCATAAAAAAACTCTAAGAATGTGTTTTTTAATAATATGTTCCCATATATGTGAATGAAGGTAATGTTCAGAGACCACAGCAGTAATATACAGGGTGCATAAAGATAGACTGAAAAAAGAGATCCGCTCCCAATCCCAGGAATCAGAGCCAAGTCTCCCCGATGCAATAAGCACTGCAAAAGAAATGACCATTATGAGAAGAAGAAAACGTGTAAAGGAAATTGATTTGAGATTATTAATAAAGCTCCGGGGCTGGTATATATCACTAACCTTAATAAAATTGTCATGATCTGATTCACATTGCTCACATTGTGCATCAACACAAGAATTTGACAGAGTTATTCCCAGAGTGCTTACAATCCAGTCGCTTAATCTTGCAAAAACTATCCCGCATACAAATAATAGTGCAAACAGCAGCAATGCAGTACCTGGAAATTCAGAAAGCATGACAAACGCTTCATCGCCTGAAGTCGCAATCATACCCCCAACTACAGCGCCAAATCCTATTATGCCTCTGACGTAAAGACTGACATTCATAAATGCGCCAAGGCAGCCCGGGATTGAACCAAAAAAGGACGCCAGAGTATACTGCCGCCAGCGGCCTCCTCTTAGAACATCAGATATACTCTGCTTGCTTATTGTATCTATAAAATCCACAAGAAGCATCATAACAAAAACAAAAAAACTGATTGTTAAAGCGTGTTTAAAAATTGATATAATTTCCATGAGCCTTTCTCAGTATCGATTTACAATTAAGCCAACTATATAATACATATTCAACTTGTGCAAACTATTTACCCTTGATATAATTATTTAATTTTAAAATAATTTAAAGGTAAAGATAATGGCAGAAATTTCAAGACGATCTTTTTTAAAAGCCGGTGTAACAGCTGCATGTTCAGTCGCTGCGACCTCCAGTGTCGCCAGAGCAGCAAAAGCAATGGAAAAAGGAGAGCCCATTGCGACTATGCTTGATATCAGTAAATGCATAGGATGTGAAGAATGCGTTTATGCCTGTAAAGAAATAAATGCGGTTAAACAGCCAGAGCCGAAAAAGCCCTTCCCTAATATGTATCCTCCAAGAGTCCCTGTGCAGGACTGGTCAGACAAAAGAGATGAAATAGACAGATTAACGCCTTATTCCTGGCTTTATATACAATCAGCAACTGTAAAAGTTTTTGGTAAAGAACAGGAACTGACCATTCCCAGAAGATGTATGCATTGTGTAAACCCGCCTTGTGTAAAACTGTGTCCCTGGGGGGCTGCTCAGCAGCTCGATAATGGAATTTCTATAATTGACAGTGATATCTGCCTTGGGGGTTCAAAATGTAACAAAGTCTGCCCGTGGGATATACCCCAAAGACAGACCGGCGTTGGGCTTTACCTTGATATCATGCCGGCTTTTGTAGGGAATGGTGTCATGTACAAGTGTGACCGATGTTATGATAAAATTGCAGAAGGTGAGCTTCCGGCATGCATTACAGCCTGCCCGGAAAACGTCCAAACCATAGGTCCTCGGGACGAAATCATTGAACAGGCACATAAACTTGCCAAAGAAACAAATGGATATATTTACGGAGAAACCGAAAATGGTGGAACCAATACCATATATGTTTCTCCGGTACCCTTTGAACATATAAACAAAGCAATTGAAAAAGGCAAAGGCAAACCTCACTTCGATAAAGTCAAAAACATGATGGCATTAGGAAATAACCTTGCCCTGGCTATGCTAATAGCACCCATTGCCGGCGCTGCAGCTGCTTTTGGAAAATTCTACAAAACAACTAAAGGGGAAAATGAATAAAATGCAGACTAAAATTCTACAAATCCTATACTCTATATCTATTTTCTTTCTCGCCCTTACAGGCTTTGGCCAAATGCCTATTTTTAAAAGATATTATATTGCAGATATCCCTTACCTGGGATGGCTTGCCAAATTTTATGTGACAAATGCTGTCCACTGCACTGCTGCAATAATCTTACTGGCTCTGACTTTCTATATTATTTTTGACATCATTTTCAGGGATAACAAAGCGCTCAACATAACACCATCCGGCTATGCAAAGATAGCAATGCTGTTGGTAATGATTGTTACCGGAATTCTTATAATGATTAAAAACTTTGCCGGTACACCATTTTCTACAAATTTTATAATTGTCCTGGATTTAGTTCACATCATATTTTGCATGGCACTGCTTCTCTATAGCCTTCATACATTCTTAACTAAGCAGAAAGGGATTATACATAATTTTTTCTAATGCTATTTTGAAGCTTTCAATTTTTCAAGGCTATCCTTTGCAAAAGATATTGATGGATCAATCTGAAGAGCCATTTCATAATACTTAATTGCAGCATCAGATTTGCCCATATCACGATAATTGGAAGCCACATTGGCATAATCTATAGCAGAGCTTGGATCAATGGCAATAATTTTTTTAAAACTTTTGACAGCTTGTTCGTGGTTTTTCATCTTAAAATGACAGAACCCAATAAGATTGTGTATGTCAGTTCTCTGTTCATCAATTGCTTCACCTCTGGCAAGCACTTTTAAAGCATCCTCGTACCGCTCCATATCCTTTAAACACAGCCCCATGTAAGAACAGATGTCAGGAATATTCATGTTTGCAGGTTCCAGATTAAGCGCTTTCTCAAAACTTTTAAGAGCGGAATCATTGTCATACAGCGAAAGAAAAGCAAGGCCTTTATAAAAATTGGTATAGTATTGATTGGGAAGTAATAGTTCTATCTCATCAAGTTTTGAAAGTGCCTGAACAGGATCAAAATCCTCCGTGATTAACCTTGAACAGAACATCCCCACGCTTGCATCAACAGCACGCTCTCGAAAATGAGCCCCGGGGATAATCGTATAGAACGCCGGTATTTCAAGTCCTTTATGCATTACATTGATCAGAATAACATCCATATCCTTTTTTAAGAGTGCTGATATAAGATTTTCTACTTCTATTTTAATATTATTATCTGATTGGTCCGGCAGATCGTTGATTGAAATTGATGTATCAGGTTTTATTATAAACTCAGCATCTTCAAAAGAAGTAAACTTGGGAAGGCCACTGGCAACAAAATTTGAACCGGTGTTAAAATCACCTGCAAGCTGAGCCGTTTCACTCAAGGCTCTGCTAAGTGCTTTTTGAGGATCAGGTGTCGTACCTGCTGTCCAGACAATCTCACTTAATACAGGAAATGTTGTTTTATCATAGGCCATCACACCCACAGTCGGTATGCCCATTTCTTGAGTAAAATCTGAAATATGTAAAGAAATGCCTGCTTTTTCATACTTTGAAAGCATTTGCTTAACCATTGGGTCTGTTGCAGAATCAGGATCTATACCGGAAACATTTAATTTGCCCTGACTTATCAGTGAAGACGTATGGCGTTCAACAACTTCACATACTCCCTGGCTGATAGCCTCTTCAATGCAATTCCCCGCACAAGCTCCATTGAACTCGTTAATCATGTAAAACCAGTTAAAGGGTATCATCACTTCTTTTTTCTGGCTCAAATTATACCCTTGGGTCCATTTAAGAGGAAGGTTTTCAAAAATCTTTTTCTTTGCTTTGATATCACCTTTATCATCATTTACAGACTTCAGTATCATGGAAAATGGGAGCGCTTTGCCTTCTAAATTTTTGTATGTATCAATAATAAAATTATCAGGGTTATTCAAAAAACTGAAAAAACTGAATCGCTCAGCAAGTTCCATCACAGCACTTGCTTCAGCCTGCTCCGGAGTCGCGCCCTTCCCCATCTGTTTATTCGTGCCAATAACCTCTTTAGCATCAGAACCACACTCACTGAAAAAAACAGGTATATCAAGCCTGCCATTATCTATCCTTTCTGTTTTATTCAGAATATTAAGGTTGAGTTTGGCAGATTTTTCTTTAAATATATCAACAGTTTTCCCAGGTGAAAAAAGTTTATCCTGATCAAGTGTTTCTGTTTTAATGGCATCCTTTAATTCTACTTTAAAACCCATGTTAATCCCCATCTTTTTACATTGAAAAATATTTTATGCATTATTTAACGTACTTCTGATCTTCATTAAGTATATGGCTACAAGCCAGTTCTCAATTAATTAAATGACCTCAGAATTCAAGCTCAACCTGATTACGAATAAGGTCTTCAAAATTTTCACGTTTACGAATAAGTTCAGCTTTACTATTTATAATCAATACTTCAGCAGGTTTAGGCCTGGTGTTGTAGTTTGAAGACATACTAAATCCATAAGCACCGGCATTTTTAATCATAAGGATATCATCCTGCCTGACTTTGTCAAGTGATCGCTCAGTACCCAGATTATCTATTTCGCACAGATTACCCACAATATTATACTTCTCGGAATCTCCGGTAAAATTACTGATATTTACGATATCATGATAGGCATCATACATCATGGGGCGTAAAAGATGATTAAAACCTGTATTTGTGCCCACAAAATTTATAAACCCATTTGTTTTTAAAACAACTGCCTTTGTGAGCAGATATCCGGCTTCACTCATGAGAAATCTTCCGGGCTCAAACCATATCTTAATTTTCCGCCCCAGGGACGTGCAAAAAATTTCATATTCCTTTTGTAATATTCTGCCAATGTCATCAAGTTCAATAACTTTATCATCGGGATGATGTTTAACCATGATACCGCCGCCCAGATCAACATATTCAAGATGTTCGAATTGTTTTGCAATTTCAAAAATCGTCTGAACACCCTTGGCAAAAACCTCTTTATTTAGAATTACATGACTTGAATGAAGGTGCAGACCATTGATTTTGATCTTGTATCTGTTAACTATCTCCATCACCTTGTCAAATTCAATCAGAGAAATCCCAAATTTTGATTGATTATGCCAGGCTGCAACCCTCTCCTCACCCACATCTTGATAATGTTCTTTATTGATCGACGTAAAATCAAGAAAACTTGCTCTACCACTTTCGATTTCTGAGAGCATATTCGGATTAAGCCTTATACAGACAGGGTATTGATCATTAAACTCTTGCCCAAAAGCTTCAAGGTTCTGAATATTTTCAATATTGACAGGGACTCCAAGCGCCACAGCTTCTTTTATTTCAGAAAATTCAACAACATTGGGAGTGAAAACAATTTCATTCGGCTTAAATCCTGCTCGTAAACCCATTTTAATCTCAGGGACAGAAACCGTATCAATGCCAGCACCTAAAAATCTCATATATTTCATGATACTTATATTTGTACAGGACTTAACAGCAAACATAATTCTATGATCAACACCTTTAAAGGCATTTCTGAACTGATTAAATTTTTGTTTGATAACATCAGCATCATAAACATAAAGAGGCGTTCCAAATTGTTCACATACATCTCGCAAGTCTAATCCCTGGATTTCATATAAACTGTTGTTCTTCATTCTATTTTAAACCTCTTTAATTCAGGCAATTTACCAGCCCTCAATAATTTCACTCTTTCCATCAGCTCATTTACTCTGGTAAGCTGCTGGGAATTTTCCCTGTGGATCAAATAATAACGCAAATGCCAGGATATCATCCCATGAGCCGCCCACTGGATATAATAATACAATAGTTCCAATTCTTTTGAAGTAATTTTTCTTACCTGATTATATTCTAAAAGAAAAACTTCCATTAAATCAATGTTCAGATGATTATCTATAAAACAGAAGCCATTAATACACATTCCAATTTCCATGAGCAGGTTATCCACACAGGCCTCCTCAAAATCTATAAGCGCAGACAAACAACCATCTTTAAAAATGGTGTTATCCGGAAAAACATCTCCATGGATCAATCCCCGGGGAAGAATTTCTGAGATCGGTTTGATAAGAAATTGTGTCTGCTCTTCAAAATAAAAATAAATTTCTGGATATTTGAAAGTGGCTGTTTTAAACGCTTGAATCAATTGAAAACAATAATCAATATGAATAATATTTTTACGGGGGTATTTTACAAAATCCTTGAAGCTGTTCAGTTGAGCAAGACATTTTGCAATTTCTTTTACAGTCTGTTCATTAATATCTGGTTCTGAACCTTCTTTAAATTCATATATGAGGACCTTATCTTGTTTGGAATCTGATATAAAATCTCCATCTTTTCTTGGAATAAGATATGCTGTGGGAAAATTGATATCTTTTAACTGGGAAAGAATATTAACTTCATAGATAATATTTTTAACATCTCCCTGCTGCGTGCAGACACGATAAAAGAAATTACCCTTTTCAGTTTCAAGCCTGTAATTTCTGTTTGCAAACCCACTTGTCAACAAATGAGCATCCAATACAGTACCCAGCTCATAATGTTGAGTGACATTATGAATTTCACCAATTTCCTCAACCATTACTAAGAAATAACCCCTCTTTCCTTGGCAAGAGAAAGCATCTGCTGCATAGCGTTTTCCGGCGGGACATACTCATCTGCTTTTTTCTCCTGTTATTAAATATATATAAACAACCAATTTACTATATCCCAAAATGTAAGGCAAATCATATCAAATCATTTTTCATGTTTGCGGGTACCTTTCGGCCGGCTTGACAGAAAACAATTTTGCATTACTATTTAGCATATATTATAAAAACTCATGAACTACAATGAAAGGATCTATAATGAAACTTGAAAAACTCACAATCAAATCCAGGGAAGCAATTGAAAACGCACAATCTCTGGCATCAGAACGCAACCCATCAGGCCATTGAACCCGAGCATGTATTTAATGCCATGCTGGGCGAAAAAGAAGGTATAGTTTTATCTGTGCTCAACAAATTAGGAGTCAACCACCAGAATATTGTTCAGGAAATTAAGCCCCTCCTTGACAAATTAGTTCAAGTTACTGGTAATAACAGTGACAATGTTTATCTTTCCAGAAATTCCCAGAAAATACTTGAAAAGGCCTTTAAAAAAGCTGAGAACATGAAAGACCAGTATGTCAGTGTTGAGCACCTCTTTCTCGCTCTTGTTTCAGAAAAAAGTGAAGTTAAAAATGTACTCACAAGAAATAATGTCACCCCGGATCAGGTCTTAGCTGTGTTAAAAGATATTCGGGGTAACCAGACAATTAATGATCCCAATCCTGAAGAAAAATATCAAGCTTTGGAGAAATTCGGAAGAGATCTCACTGAACTTGCCCGCAAAGGAAAGCTTGACCCAGTTATTGGTCGGGATGAAGAAATACGAAGAATTGTTCAGGTATTATCCCGAAGGCGGAAAAACAATCCTGTTTTAATAGGTGAGCCGGGCGTTGGCAAAACTGCCATTGTCGAAGGCCTTGCCCAACGGATTGTAGAAGGAGATGTTTCAGAAACATTAAAAAACCGCAGAATTATAACCCTTGATATGGGTTCAATGCTTGCTGGTGCAAAATACCGAGGAGAATTTGAAGACAGGCTCAAGGCTGTCCTAAAAGAGGTTGAGGCAGCAGAAGGTGAGATCGTTCTTTTTATTGATGAACTCCATACTGTTGTGGGTGCTGGTGCTTCTGAAGGTTCAGTCGATGCTTCAAACATGCTGAAACCTGCTCTTGCCAGGGGCAGTCTAAGATGTGTAGGCGCAACTACTTTAAATGAGTATAAAAAATACATTGAAAAAGATGCCGCTCTGGAAAGGCGGTTTCAACCGATTTTGAGTAAAGAACCCAATGTTGAAGATACCATTTCAATTTTAAGAGGGTTAAAAGAAAAATATGAAATCCACCACGGAGTGAGGATCAAAGATTCTGCCCTTATTGCCGCAGCAACACTTTCCAATAGATATATCACAGACAGATTCCTGCCTGACAAGGCAATAGACCTTGTTGATGAATCTGCTTCAAAACTCAGAATTGAAATAGACAGTATGCCCCATGTGATTGATGAAATACAAAGAAAAATTACCCAGGCCATGATTGAACAGCAGGCTCTAAAAAAAGAAAAAGATGAATTATCAAAAGAAAGGCTTAAAAAACTTGAAAGAAATCTTGCAGGTATGCAGGAAGAGATCGCACCAATGAAGCTAGCCTGGGAAAATGAGAAAACGCTGATACACCAAATCCGTGAAATAAGGGAAGAGATTGATAAAAGCCAGACTCTTGCCCAAAAAGCTGAAAGAGAAGGTGATTTGGAAAAAGTAGCCCAAATAAGATACAGCATTATTGGAGATCTCCAGAAAAAACTTGAAGAAAAAAAACAAAGACTTGATCTTCTCCAGCAAAATGGTGGAATGCTCAAGGAAGAAATCGGAGAATCTGATATTGCAGATGTTGTGTCTTCCTGGACAGGAATCCCTGTTTCAAAAATGCTCAAGGGAGAACAGGAAAAACTGATCCAGATGGAAGAACATATCAGTAAAAAAGTTATTGGGCAAAAAAAGGCAATAGAAGCCGTTTCCAATGCTGTACGAAGAGCACGATCCGGCCTTAAATCTGAAGACCAACCCATTGGAACCTTTATCTTTATGGGACCGACAGGAGTTGGAAAAACTGAATTGGCTAAATCTCTTGCTGAATTTATGTTTGATAACAAAGATGCCATGGTCAGAATTGATATGTCAGAATATATGGAAAAACATTCAGTGGCAAGATTGATTGGAGCGCCTCCGGGCTATGTTGGTTATGAAGAAGGCGGTTATCTGACCGAAGCTGTCAGAAGGCGACCCTATTCTGTTATTCTCTTTGATGAAATTGAGAAAGCCCACTCAGATGTTTTTAACATCCTGCTCCAGGTCTTAGATGATGGAAGGATGACTGACGGTCATGGGAGAACTGTTGATTTCAGGAATACCATAATCATTATGACTTCCAATGTCGGCAGCAGATATATTCAGGAAGCCGGTGAACTTGAAGGCTTAAAAGGGAAAGAAACAGAAAAAAAAGTGATGCAGGTATTGCAAGACACATTTAAACCTGAATTTTTGAATCGTATTGATGAAATAATCACTTTTCATGCACTCAGCCTCGAGCATATAAAAATGATTACCATTCTTCAGATTGATCAGTTAAATATGAGGCTTAAAGATAAAAAAATCCAGATACACCTTGATGAAAAGGCAATGAATTTCCTTGCAGAAAACGGGTTTGACCCGGTTTTTGGAGCGCGGCCATTAAAAAGAGCAATCCAGCAGTATATTGAAAACCCATTATCCATACAAATTTTAAAAGGGGAAATCAGGAATAATGACATTATCAATTTCACTAATAACCCTGATGCTGATTTACCTGGTCTTCTATTAAGTGCTGCTTGACTGTAAAGAATCATTGATGTAGAAAGCGTGAATGGAAATTGACATTCCGACATTCACGCTTTTACATTATGTAATATTTTTTATTACCGGAATATTTGCAGGCTTTGTTGATTCTATTGCCGGGGGTGGTGGGATAATAACAGTACCGGTCTTACTTTCCTCCGGAATACCACCGCACATGGCTTTAGGCACCAATAAACTTCAAAGCAGTTTTGGAAGTTTTACTGCGGCTTACAACTACAGCAGAAAAGGCCTTGTTTCATTCTCGGATATTAAAACAGCGATATTTTTTACAGCCATTGGCGCTTTTACAGGTGCCATAACCATACAATTCCTGTCAGCCGGCTTCCTCAATACAATAATACCCATATTCCTCTGCACAATTTTCATCTATACAATTTTTTCTCCCAAAATCGGTGAAAAAACAATGGAGCCTTTAATTAATAAAAATATTTTTTATGTTACGGCAGGTCTGATACTGGGTTTTTATGATGGCTTTTTCGGCCCGGGTACTGGCTCTTTCTGGGTTATTGGAATAGTTGCGCTCATTGGACTGGACCTTAAAAAAGCAACTGCCTTTACAAAATTTACAAATTTTACAAGTAATTTTATTGCTCTTATCTTCTTTATTATAGGAGGAAAAGTCTTATTTATTGTGGGTATCTGTATGGGAACAGGACAAGTTATTGGTGCTTTTGCAGGCTCTAAGCTTGTAATCTTGAGAGATACAAGCTTTGTACGTATATTTTTTATTATAGTTGTTGGAGTTACATTAATAAAACTGGTCTATTCATCTTATTTTTCTTAAATATCACCTAGACATCTTCATTTGTGAATCAATGACAGTTTTGCCACAGATTCTATATGGAACGTATGGGGGAACATATCAACAGGCTGAACTTCAAGAACATCGTACTTTCTTTTAAGTTGTTCAAGATCTCTTGCAAGGGTTGCAGGGTTACATGATACATATACTATTGTTTCAGGAGCTAAGTTTAAAACATTTTCCAGAACATCTTTATGCATACCAACCCTAGGCGGATCTATAATCATTACATCAATCTCATTTTTTATCCTATTGAAAGAAGGTAATACATCTTTAATATCACCAATGAGAAATTTAAGATTTTTAATATTGTTCAGCTCGGCATTCTTGCGTGCATCCTCTACTGCGCTTTCTACAATCTCTATTCCGACGATCTCTTTCGCATCTTCAGAAAGCCAGATAGGGATAGTACCTGTTCCTGAATAGAGATCCAGCACACGTTCTTTACCGGTGAGGCCTGCATATTTAGAAACAATGGAATATAAATTTTCTGCGCCCTTTGTATTGGTTTGGAAAAATGAATTTGCTGAAATCTTAAATACAAATTTACCCAGTTTTTCTTTAATATATGGCTTGCCTGCCAGGACTTTTTCATATTCACCTGTTGCAATACCTGCTTTTCTTGCCGTGACATTATTCACAACTGATTCTATCTGAGGATATTTTTCCATAAGGCTCAGGGCAAGCTTTTTTAAAAGTTCGTCATTCTCCTTTGAAGTCACAATATTGACCATCCATTTATCAAAATGGTTAGAATGCCTGAGCATTAAAAACCGCCAAAAACCTTCATGGGAACGTAACCCATAAGCAGGGATGCCCGAGTCCTTTATAAATGTTCTTACATCCTCCAATATCTGGTTTCCAAGTTCCGGTTGAATCTCACATCTTTTCAGATCAATGACCCTGTCAAAAGTTCCAGGAACATGCAAACCTATTCCAAAGTCCTTAATAATGGAAGGATCACTTAATTCTTCCGGAAGAAGCCAGCGTTTATCAGAACAAGAGAATTCCATTTTATTTCTATAATTATAAATATCCTCGGAAGCCTTGACATCATTAACTTGTACATCATTTAGCTTTGCGATGTGTTCTAAAGACTCAATAACATGATTTTTCTTATATTCAAGCTGTTTTTCGTAAGGAAGTTCCTGCCATTTGCATCCACCACAATAGGAAGCATATTCACAACGAGACTTTTCTCTTGCAGGTGATTTTTCTAAAAACTCAATCAATCGTGCTTCAGCAAAATTTTTCTTCTTTTTGGTAACCTTGGCAAGTACCTTATCTCCCGGCAGGACTCGATCAATAAAAACAGGAAATCCTTCAGGTTTTGCAAGCCCTTTGCCCCCAAAAGCAAGATCAATGATTTCAAACTCATACGCTTTTCGTTTTTTAATAGTCATAAGTACCTTAAAAATATGCTTAAAATATAAATAAGAAGGTTGATCTTATATCATTTTTAGGGCATTAAGTACAGTCATGAAAACTTCAAAAGAAAACATTGAATTCTATGCAGACAATATTTTAATAAAGGGCATCCTCCACCTTCCGGACAAAAAACATGTAAATAAAAGTATACCCCTTGTAATAGGTTCCCACGGGCTTGAAGGTTCTAAATATTCTGCCAAACAGACCATACTTTCTAAAATTTTGCCCCAGAACAATATCGGTTTTTTGAGATTTGACCATAGAGGATGTGGAGACAGTGGAGGTGACTTTTTAAAAGATACATCTGTTCCAAACAGAGCCTCGGATTTTATTCATGCTGTAAAATATCTTATTGATAATAAAATAGCTGCCCATAAAATCGGTATCTTTGGAAGCAGTCTGGGAGGGTCCACCTGTATTGAAGCCTGGAAAGATATTGAAAAAATGGATATCGACCTTGCAGGATGCGTTCTTTGTGCAGCACCGGTTAAAAGCAGAACTATTGAGAATATCCCTGTTCATGAAAAAACTAATGACAACCAGCCGGGCCTGCCCATGAGCTTTTTTGTAGAAAATCTTGATTTTGATCTTTCTGACAAAATAGCGAACATAAGAAATGTCCTCATATTTCACGGGAAAGCGGATGAAGTAGTACCCGTTGAAAACGCCCAGGCCATATATGAAAAATCAAAAGGCCTAAAAAAACTTATTTTGTTTGAAAACGGTGACCATCAGACATCATCTATACAAGATCAAAAAATATTTGAGCAAGAAACCCTTAAATGGTTTAAAGCAATTTTTTTCTAAGATAATTCAAACAGGTATAAGCAAATATTTTTTTATTCTTTGATCTGTCATGAAAATCCAGGCAATATGTTCGTGCTGTTGAAAACCCTTGTTTTGCGAACCCTATACATATTGTTCCGACAGGCTTATCTTCAGTCCCTCCTGTTGGCCCTGCAATCCCGGAGGTCGAAATTCCAAAATCTGCGCCAGCTTTTCCCATTACACCTTTTGCCATCTCCTCAGCGGTATTCTCATGGACAGCGCCGTAATCAATAATCGTTTTCTGACTAACATCAAGGATATTGATCTTTGCCTCATTGGAATATGTAACTACAGAAAATAAAAAATATGCTGAGCTTCCGGGCACATCAGTAAGTAAATTTGCAATCAACCCTCCAGTGCAGCTTTCAGCAACAGCAATGGTTTTCTTTTTTTCAATTAATAAGCGGGCCACCTCTTCTTCCATGGAAAGCCTTTCTGCGGAAACGATCTGGCTAGGATCAAATCGTGATAAAATCCACTCTGATGCATTTTTGAAATCTTTTTTAATTTTAATATTATCAAGGACTACAGAAGATAAAAGCTTTATTTCAATTATCGGAAAAGCCGCTCTAAATCCAAGTTTCATATCAGGAAATTGTTTTTCAAAATCTTCAAGATTCTGAGCCGCTTTAGATTCAGGCACTCCAAAAAGAGTAATCTTTTTTTTCAGCCTGTGGGAAATTTCAAATTTTCCACAAATGTCCGGTAAAACTCTTTTTTTAAACATTGCCTTCATTTCAAAGGGGACTCCGGGTAAAAAATAAAAAACAGATTTCCCATGATTCAGATAAAATCCAGATGCAGTACCGCAATCATTTTGAATGATTATAGACTTTGAGGGTAAATATGCCTGTTTTTTGTTTATATCAGACATTTCAAAGTGCCTTTCTTTAAAAAAAGCTTCCATATGCTCAAAAGCATGCTTATTAAAAATGAGCTCATCACCTGTGACTTCTACAGCTATCTCAGCAGTCAGATCATCTTTTGTTGGACCAAGCCCACCTGTAACAATTACGATATCCGCACGAAGGGATATTTCTTTTAAAACAGCCTGAATGTCTTTTTTATCATCGCCAACAACATGGCATCTTTTTACCAGTATCCCCAGTTCAAGAAATTCTGATGATAAAAATGAAGCGTTTGTATCTACAATACTTCCGGTTATCAATTCATCTCCTGTGGAAACTATTTCTACTATCATTACACGGCTCCTTCTATTTTAAAAAAACATGGCATGGTTTGATGTGAAAAATGGAGGATTTTTAAGCACTATGGGTGAAAGCAACGGATTTTTTTTAACTTTCCTGGAAAGAAACTCCCTTACATTTTTCCTGTTCCATCCCAAAGGATGTTCAAAATTATTATATAAAGACAAATCCCCTTCGTAAAACTGTGAGACCGAGAGATTCTCGCCCTCCGCACTAAATTTTGGTAAATTAAATATGGCAAGGTTCATAAAATCAATAAAAGGGGCATGTTTTATAACATATGCAAGAGTTTTTTCAGCTGACTCCTCATTTTCCTGAGGTGTACCAAAAAGAAGGTATACATATGTTTTTATGCCGGCCTTTTTGCAATTTTCAAGAACATTGGATGCTACATCCAAATTAACACCCTTTTCCATGTTATCTAGAACAGACTGATCCCCGGACTCAAGGCCCAGATTAAGCATAACACATCCTGATTTTTTCAATTGCACTAAGTAATCAAAATCCTGTAATTCCTTTCTTATCCTTGCAAATCCATACCATAAAAATGGCACCTTGTGGCTATTCGGGTTATTGGCAAGAGTCCTCATTAAAGAAGGCGAAATTGCATTATCAATAAAATGGACATAGTCCATCTCATATTTTTCATAAAGATTCCCAAGATCTTTAATTACTTCTGAGTTTCTTACGGGTTTATATTTTGTTTTCTCAGCTTTTTCCGGGCAGAACTCACATCTTCTCCAATAGCACCCTCGGGAGCTGCTAAAGGAAAGTATCTTCCCCGGGGCCATATAAGAATCCCATTTAACAAAATCAAAATCCGGAGAATACCTTGCCTGATAATCATCTTTTACATCACAGGCAGATAAAATTGCATGTTCACCCTCTCCTCTTACCAGCACATCCACTAATCCCGCAAAGGGATTTTTAAAATCCGGCATACTCAACCAGGTAGACACCAGGCCACCGCCAAAGATTAATCTCTTATTATTAAAGTTTTCTTTAATCCAGCCGGCAAGAGCGAATGCTGTAAGGGCCTGACTCAAATAACATAATGAAATACCAATCACATCAGAATTGGAATTTAAAATCCGATGTCTCAGGCATGCCTCAAAGTAATTATAAAATGGATTTGCTTTATAAGCTTCTGCTGCCTTTAAAAGGTCGTGGCTTTTAACAGGAGAGAGCTCGTTATCTTTATAATCCGCAAGAGTCAGTTTAAATCTTTGGGAAAAAAGAGCTGAATTTAAAAGTTTATTGATATCAAAAAGCTTCTGTTTATATCTGTCAGCGTTCTGGTACAAGGTCTGACGCTTCAGGCTCTCAAGGTTCTCTTCTCTGTGTGAAAGCGCGCGCCTTGTCCAGCTGGATTCCGGCTTGATATCAGAGTTTATAAGGAATAAAAGCCCTTCAATATTCGCATCATACACCTTGTGCTCAACATTATGTGACTTCAATGCCCCTGAAAGCAGAGCAACTCCGCCCGGAGGTTCGCAAGGTTTTACCAGGGGAGGAAAAAATAAAATCATACTTGTCCCTTATTCTCTTGAATATTAACAATTAAAAATTCTGAATATACAATTTACCTGATATTATTTCAATTACCTAGTCAAACTCATTTTAACATTTTCTAAAAACCCTAAAAACATAGATGTTTAATTACTCCTTTTATCCTTGACTTTAAAGGACAGTTATTATAATCCGTTTATATTAATGTAGTGTAATTATTGATGCCGAATTATTATAGGAGGTTTTTAATGCAAGAGTTCCACCAATTGGTACAAGATGTTAGCAGTGCATTATGGGGAATTCCTACAATCTTTTTACTCGTTGGCGTTGGAATATTCATCTCTTTTATAACTGCATTTATTCAAATACGCAGATTTGGTTATAGCTGGTCTCTAATTTCAGGCAAATTTGATGATCCGGATGATCCCGGAGAGATTTCACATTTACAAGCACTGAATGCTTCTCTTTCAGCTACAATTGGAGTTGGGAATATTGCCGGTGTCGGCACAGCCATTGCGATGGGTGGGCCAGGTGCTATTGTCTGGATGTGGATTACTGCCATTTTTGGGATGGGTTTAAAATATGGAGAGTGTCTCTTATCTTTAAAATATCGTGTCATTAATAAAAACGGATCAGTGAGCGCAGGTCCTATGTATTATCTTGAAAGAGGCCTGAAACAAAAGTGGCTGGGTGTCCTTTTTGCTCTTTTTGCAGCTATTGCGTCTCTCGGTATAGGTAATATGATCCAGGCAAACTCAGTTGCAGAGCCCTTTGCTGATTATTTTCATGTTCCTAAAGTTGCAACAGGCCTGGTTCTGGGATTCCTTGTTTTTCTTGTCATCATTGGTGGCATAAAACGTATTGCCCAAGTCGCAAGTAAAATGGTTCCAATCATGGCGCTTTATTATATAATTGGTGCAATTGTTGTTATTGTGGCCAACTTTGACCAGATTGGACTTGCCTTTCAGATAATTTTTCATGATGCGTTCTCCGGGACAGCAGCCACTGGTGGCTTTACAGGTGCAGCCTTGGCCCAGACCATAAGATTTGGTGTTGCCCGAGGTGTTTTTTCCAATGAAGCTGGCTTGGGAAGTTCTCCCATTGCCCATGGTGCTGCAAAGACCAAAGAACCTGTACGTGAAGGCCTTGTAGCAATGTTGGGCCCCTTTATTGACACAATAGTTGTCTGTACAATGACTGCTCTTGTTATCATACTCACAGGAGCTTATACGACCGGAGCAACCGGAGCGAGCCTTACAACAACAGCATTTGAGATGGGCCTTCCCGGCCCCGGAGGAGCTACCGTTGCAATCGGCATTGTGTTCTTTGCGCTTTCCACAATTATTACATGGTCCTACTATGGTGACAGATGCGTTGCTTATCTCCTAGGAGAAAAACTCGTTGTCCCCTATAGATTTTTATACTGCTTTCTTATTCCAGTGGGTGCGGCCTTAGAACTCCCCACAGTCTGGGCAATCGGTGATATTATGAACGCTATGATGATATGGCCAAACCTGATTGGAATTATTTTCTTAAGCCCGGTTATTTTCCGCGAAACAAGAAGTTATTTCAGTGACCCGGCCAGAGTTTATCCTGATATATATGCGAACAAATAAAAATTAATAATAAAGCCCTGTTAATACAGGGCTTTATTATTATTACTGCAATTTCCTTAAATAATTAGCTTCTCAACAATGACGAATGAAAATAAAATAAAAATTCACCTTGCTGTCAATAAAAATGAAATTATTAACAAAGACAATTTCAAAGAATCTTTTTTTAATATTTCAAAACCGCTATATATCTTGGATACCGACACTGGCAATCCGGAAAAACAATTTAAAGCCTATGTTCCGGCTCTTCTTCCCCAGAATCTTGGGGACAATGATTTTAAAAAAAGACATAATTTAAAATATGCATATATTGCAGGAGCTATGGCTAATGGTATAAGCTCAGTTACAATGATTCAGGCCATGGCAGAAAATGGAATGACAGGCTTTTTCGGCGCCGGAGGCCTTAGCCTTGATCAGATAGAAAATGCCATTATTGAATTAAAAAACACTTTAAAAACAAAAACATTTGGATTCAATCTAATCCATTCACCCAATGAACCAGACCATGAAATGGCTGTTGCAAATCTTTATGTAAAACACAGAATAAGGCTTGTCAGTGCTGCTGCTTTTATGCGTATGACACTTCCGCTTGTATATTATCGCGTAAAAGGCATATACAGAAACCCTGATGAAAAAATCGTTGTTCCAAATAAAATTATTGCTAAAGTATCCAGAGTAGAAGTCGCAAGAGAGTTCTTTTCGCCACCTCCAAAAAAACTTGTTGATCAGCTGATAACCATGGGGCTGATTACGGAAACAGAGGCTGAGCTGTCCCGACACATTCCCATGGCACAAGATTTAACTGCTGAAGCTGACTCAGGTGGGCATACTGATAACCGCCCTGCCCTTGCACTGCTTCCAATCATGCTTTCTCTTAAAAACGAATTTGCAAACAAATTTAATTTCTCAGATAAACTCTGTGTAGGCCTGGCAGGAGGCATCGCTACACCTGAATCTGCTGCCGCGGCTTTTCAAATGGGAGCAGGATATATTCTTACAGGATCTATAAACCAGCCATGTATTGAAACAGGAATAACAGAACAGGCAAAAATAATGCTAACCCAGGCCCAGCAGGCTGATGTTGCCATGGCACCTGCGGCTGACATGTTTGAAATAGGTGCCAGGGTTCAAGTTTTAAAACGGGGAACAATGTTTGCCATAAGAGCAGAAAAGCTATACAATACTTATAAAAATTACGAAAGTTTTGATCAAGTCCCCTTGAAAGAAAGACAACAGATTGAAAAAAAAATTCTCATGGCAGATTTTGAGACTAAATGGCTTGACACAAAACAATTCTTCGAGAATTCAAATAATTATACAGAAATTCAAAAAGCTGAAGAAAACCCAAAACAAAAAATGGCACTTGTTTTTCGATCTTACTTAGGGCTCTCTTCTAAATGGGCCATTAATGGCGATAAGACAAAAACAATTGATTACCAAATCTGGTGTGGCCCTGCCATGGGTGCTTTTAATCAATGGGTAAAAGGAAGTTTCCTTGAATCCCATGTAAATAGAGAGGTTGCAGTAATAGCGCTCAACCTTCTTTTTGGTGCGGCTTTTTGTATCAGGAAATCATGGTTCCAAAACCAAAATATAAACATACCATCTGATATCCTTTCTTTCCCACCTTCTCCTAAAGGCCAATTAATGGACATGCTATCCTGATACTGCCCTTTAAACAAATGTAAAATTTTTGTCAAACCCGTCTCCAACCCATGCTATTTATTCGATTTTCATGTAAAAATATATCATATTGTTAATAAAAGTGCATTTATAAAGGAAGCTTTGTTGATATGGCGTCAAATGAACAGCAAGATAATAATATAGCTATCATTGGCATGGGGTGCATATTCCCCAAAGCCAACGGGCTTGAAGAATATTGGCAGCTACTTTTTAATGGTCAGGATGCCATTACAGATATCCCTGAAGAAACACACTTTGCAATAAAAGATTATTTTGATAAAGACCCGAAACGCCCTGATCACATATATTGTAAACGTGGTGGTTTTATCCCGGCAGTCTCGTTTGACCCATCGAAATATGGCATTCCTCCGAATAATATAAATGCAACTGACACCTCGCAACTGCTTGGACTTGTTGTCGCAGAAATGGCGTTAAAAGATGCAGGATACGATGTAAAAAACAATTTCCCAAATAGAAAAAGAACAAATATAATACTGGGAGTCACTGGGACTCAAGAGCTTGTTATCCCTTTGGGAGCGAGACTTGGACACCCTATATGGAAGAATGCATTAAAAGATTCCGGTATAGATCAAAAAAAGAGTGAAGAGGTTATTAAAAGAATACAGGATGGATATCCTGAATGGCAGGAAAACTCTTTTCCGGGACTTTTAGGAAATGTAGTTGCCGGCAGGATTGCCAATAAACTTGATCTTGGCGGGACTAACAATGTTGTTGATGCTGCATGCGCCAGTTCACTCAGTGCAATAAACAATGCTGCTATGGAACTTGTCCAGGGTAAATGTGACATGTCCATTACCGGTGGCGTGGATGCTCTCAATGATATATTCATGCACATGTGCTTTTCTCAAACCGGCGTGCTGTCGCATACAAGTGATGCCAGACCATTTTCCAAAGATGCTGATGGGACTGTTTTGGGCGAAGGTGTTGGCATGATTGTTCTAAAACGCCTTGCAGATGCAGAAAAAGATAAGGACAGGATTTATGCTGTTATTAAGGGGATAGGAACTTCAAGCGATGGAAATTCAGGAGGTATATATGCCCCTGACGCTGCAGGTCAACAAAGGGCATTAAAAGCAGCTTATAAAGAAGCCTCCATCGACCCCTCAACTATAGAATCTATTGAAGCCCACGGTACAGGCACCAGAGTTGGGGATAAAATTGAACTCCAGGCTTTAAAAAATTTCCATAACAACAATTTGAATCATACTTCAAACCAATATCCTGATCTTCAAAGATGTGCTCTCGGATCTGTAAAATCAATGATAGGTCATGCAAAGGCAGCTGCGGGTATTGCCGGCCTCATTAAAATTGCTTTATCACTTTATCATAAAACGCACTTTCCAACTCTAAAGGCAGACTCTCCTGATCCGGAACTTGACATTAATAATTCACCATTTTACTTAAATTCTTATGCAAAACCATGGTTTTCAAAATCATGGCTTCAAAAAACTGACACCGTATCGGATATCCACCCAAGAAGAGCGGGCGTCAGTGCATTTGGTTTTGGGGGCAGTAATTTCCATGCTGTCTTAGAAGAGTATGATACCTCTAAAAACCATGTATCATGGAGCAAAGCCATACAAATATTGGCTTTCTCTTCCAATAATATTAAAAAACTTTCAAAAGACCTTTCAGATTTCATCAATGACTTACAAAGTAATGACAAGCTTGATTCAAAAGGTAAAAGAGAACAACTTGCCTGGTATGCAGCCAGAACAAGAGACACTTTCTCCTGCCAGGATGAACTGAGAGTCTTAATTGTTATTGAAAATGATATTGACCCTGTTGAGCTTGTAAAAAAAGCTATCAATATTATCAATGAAAATATAAACAGCGACCAATCGCCGCCAAACGATCCAAACATCTATTTTGAACACGGCTATACACCAGACCACGATAAAGATTGCAGAATTGGATTTTTGTTTCCCGGCCAGGGAAGCCAATACACAATGATGGGAAAAGATCTTATCTCTATTTTCCCGGAAGCCAGCGAAGCATTGGCCCTTGCAAATAATTATTTTGAAACAGACCATGTTCTGCCAGAAAAAAAGAACAGCCCCAAACCATTACATGAATATATTTACCCCATGCCTGAACACATCCAGAGCTTTAAAAACTCTGAAGATGAACTGAGGAGTACAGATATCGCACAACCTGCCCTTGGAGCAATCAGCCTTGGAATGTTGAAAATCCTTGAAAGATTTTCCATAACACCCAGTGCGACTTGTGGTCATAGTTTTGGAGAACTTTCTGCGTTAAATGCAGCTAATCGTATTAGTGATAAAGACTTCCTAAAGCTTTCTGTTGCTCGGGGTAAGCATATGGCTCAGGCATCACTAAAGTCAGGTGACGCAGGAAGTATGTTTGCGGTGAAAGCTTCCATGGAAAAAATTGAAAAACTTATTTCAGATAATCATCTTGATCTTGTCCTTGCCAATAGGAATTCCTATACTCAGGGAGTACTTTCCGGCAGCACAGAAGAAATAGATAAAGCGATTAAAATATTTAAACTAAATAAAATCAGAGGCGTAAAATTACCTGTTGCGGCTGCCTTTCATTCAAGCCTTGTTGAGAATGCGGCAAAACCTTTTGCAGATGATTTAACTGAAATCAAATTTATAAAGACTGACATCCCGGTTATGTCAAATACAAAGGGAACGCAATATCCTTCTGACAATACAAAAGCCAGAGAAATCCTGGGGAAACAACTTTCAAACCCTGTTAATTTTATTAAAAATATTGAATCCATGTATGAAAAAGGGATTTCAATATTTCTTGAAATAGGCCCTAAAACCGTTCTCACAGGACTTGTAAAATCTATCCTTAAGGATAAAAATATAACAGCTCTTGCAATGGATGCATCATCAACCAGAAAAGCGAAACCAGATTCCGGCCTGAGCGACCTTGCCCACGTAATAGCAAGCCTTGCTTCTAAAGGGTGTAATGTCGATCTGAGAAAATGGGAAAACCCCTGTGAAAAAATAGAAAAAAAGAAAATGAATGTTTTTCTTTCCGGAGCAAATCCCAAGCCTGTTGGTAAACATAATTTACCTCCATCAAAAGCTGTGGATTACATCCAAAAAATAACCCCAGAACCAAACCAAGGGAAAAAAATGGATATTAATAAAATTTCCAATAAAAAAGATATTCCGGCTGAAAATTCTGAAGTACCGCAGATAAATTCTGACGCAATAGAGCTGATTCAAAAGGGACTTGAGTCAATGCAAAAATTGCAAAGCCAGACAGCCAAAACCCATGAAAAATTTCTTGAAACCCAGGCCCAGGCGAGCAAAACTCTTCAAAGCATGATGGAGCAGACAAGATTGTTTGCAAACATTCCCCACGAGCCTGTTGATTTAAATAGGACTATAAATGAACCGATAATAAACACGCCTGAAAAAGTCCTCAGTTCTCAGGTACCAGAGGTTCAACCCTCTATCAATACTGAAAACAAAATCGTTGAGCAGCAAATATCAGCTCCTGAAAACATTGAAAAAAGCAGTGCCGGGTCGAATGATATTGAAAAAACAGAATCGCTTATTTTTGAAATTGTCAGTAGACTAACCGGATTCCCCGAAGAAATGCTGGAGTCAGATATGGATATTGAATCGGACCTAGGCATTGATTCAATAAAACGAGTTGAAATTATCTCAGAACTTGAGAAAAGCCTCCCGGAAATTAACAGCCTTACCCCGGACATTATGGGTTCCTTGAAAACTTTAAAAGAAATATGCGACATTATTCATACGAACGATCAAAAATTCACAGCACAAAATGACAATAATATTGATTCAAATTCTGGCAACAACGAACCTGAATCGGTCACTATTCCTTCAGAAGATACTCATACTTCTAACAATAGTATGGAAATATTAATCAAAACCATCAGTGATCTCACAGGGTTTCCCAAAGAAATGCTTGAAGGTGATATGGATCTTGAATCAGATCTTGGTGTTGATTCCATAAAAAGAGTTGAAATTTTATCCACACTTGAAAAAGAGTTACCCGAGATCGGTACACTTTCTTCAGATGAAATTGCAGGCTTTAAAACCATTGATGAAATCAGTACATTTCTGGATAAAAGCCTGGGGCTTGCAAAGAGCAACAATAATAAAGAAGACTCAAATACTTCTCCGATTGACAATAACGCTGAAAAAAAAACACTTCAGACAAAGCAGACCAGCGATGCAACTCCAATAACCCAGAAATTATCCAGGCAGATACCTTTTCTTGAGCAACAGTCCATTGATAAAATAAAATTTTACAATGGGTCAAGAATTTCCATTGCCCGGGGGAAAAAAGTCTATCTCACTGATGACACATCAGGCATTGCATCCTGCTTTAAAAATGAATTTATAAAGCAGGGAATAAATGCAGAAACCATTATTTTATCCGACGGTGAGATGCCTGTTTTATCAGATGCGGCCGGTATTGTTTTAATCCCTGACTTGACAGATACATTTGATTTTCAAAAAACTGCAACTTTTTTAAAAAACGCTTTTAGGTTAATTAATCAGAATGCGCAATACCTTATTGAATCAGCTTCTGAAAAGAGTGCCTTTTTTACTACAATATCTTTTTTAGGCGGAGGCTTTGGGTTTGATAATCCAAAACAAACCATCAACCCTTTACAGGGAGGTCTTGCAGGACTCTCAAAGACCGCCAACCTTGAGTGGAAAGATGTGCTCTGCAAAGCCCTGGACATGTCCTGCTCCATTGAAGAAGTGCTTGATAATGCAGAAAACGCAGTAACTCTGATGATGACTCATGGCTCAGTTGAATTAGGAATAACAAATGATTTCTGTAGTATTCCAAAATTAAGAACTAAAAACATTTCTGAGTATAAACAATCAAACTTTGAAAATACACTTCTAACAAACGACGACCTTTTTATTATTTCTGGGGGAGCAAAAGGAGTCACAGCTGAGTGTGTCCTTGAAATTGCAAAATCCTTTGCCCCGAAAATAATGCTTATCGGCAGATCGGAACCCCCTGCACCGGAACCCGAATGGCTTCAGGATATCTCATCTGAACCAGATATAAAAAAATTAATTTTAGAACACTTGTTTCCAGGCAAATCTCCAAAGCCTGTAGAGCTTGAAAAAACCTACAAACAATTAATGTCCAACCGTGAAATAAAAGAAAATATTGAAAAACTAAGCCATACAGGGTCAATTGTTGAATATTTTTCCTGTGATATTACAGACAAGGATCAGGTCGCAAGTATTTTTAAAACCGTAAGAAAAAAATATGGAAAAATTAGCGGAGTTATTCATGGTGCCGGTATCCTGGAAGACAAACTTATTATAGAAAAAAATTATGAGAAATTCTGTAATGTTTTTGACACAAAAATTTTGGGATTAAACTCTCTTTTAGAGGCAAGTAAAGCGGATGACTTGAAATATTTTATCGGTTTCTCATCCATTGCTGCCAGAACCGGTAACCTGGGACAATCGGATTATGCCATGGCCAATGAAGCACTAAATAAAACCTTTCAAAGCCTCTCTACCATAAATTCTGAGTGCAGATTTCTTGCAATGAACTGGGGACCATGGGATGGCGGGATGGTAAATGAATCATTAAAAAAAGAATTTGAAAAACGAAAAGTAGACTTGATAGATAAAAAAGCCGGGGCCATGCAACTCATTGATGAAATCACTGCAAAAAATCAGACAGATGTTGAAATTATTATTGGCGCCAATCTGTTTGGAGAAGAAGAAGCCCCCAAATCAAATTTTACCAAAGCTTTTAGCTCTGAACTGAACGAACTATCAGCTCCTGTTCTAAAATCCCATATGATCAATAATAATATGGTTCTGCCCTTTGCGGTCCACATGGAATGGATGGCCCATGCATCGGAAAAAAATAACCCGGGGCTTGCTTTTGCAGGTTTGGATCAGATGCGCCTCTTAAAGGGAGTCAGTTTTTCTGAAAAATCATTAAAAGATTCTAAGTCTAAGTCTATTGAAATACTCGCGGAAACCGGTAAATGTAAAAAATCAGACCATGGATTTGAAACAGAGGTCAAGATATCTTCAAAAAAAGAGCCGGAAAAGTCCTTTCTGAACTCAGCAGGCATTGCTCTGTTACAGAATGATCTGCCTGCCCCTCCAGTTCTTTCCGCAGCATCCTCCCTTGATCTGAAGCCGTATCATTTAAGTGTTGATGACATCTATAAATCGATCTTATTCCACGGCCCTGATCTTCACGCAATCAAATCTGTTAAAGGATGCTCTCAAAAAGGAATTGAGATCACTGCGGCTATGGCACCTTTGCCCAATATCTGGTTTCAGAACCCTCCGGCAAGGAATTGGGTTTTTGACCCGATGTTGCTTGATGCGGCTTTCCAGGCTGCTATTCTCTGGACCTATGAAAATAAAAAACAAGTCTGTCTGCCTTCATACATTGCAAATTTCAGGATCTATAATTCTTTTAAAAAACATAAAGGTGATGTGAGAATCCGATTCACTGTGAATGAGACAAGCAATCACAAGACAAGAGGCTATTTTACTTTTCTTGACGCAAATAATATTATTATTGCCAGTATTACAGGATTTGAGGCTATTAATGACACATCTCTTATCAACAAATTCATAAAATCCAGTGAACTTATTACAAAAGAAAGAATACTTGAATTTGCCCAGGGGAAACCGTCGCTAGCATTTGGTGAAAAATATAAAATTTTCGATAATGAACGACAGATGGCAAGGCTGCCGCGCCCACCTTATTTTTTCATGGATAGAGTAACCAGCATTGACCACACGCAATGGCAAATGAAACAAGGCGGCTGGATAGAAGCAGAATATGATGTTCCTGCAAATGCCTGGTATTTTAATGCCAATCATTCAGACGCCATTCCTTTTTGTATACTTCTGGAAATTGCCCTTCAACCTTGCGGATGGCTTGCTGCATGGGCAGGATCAGCTTTGCAAAGTGATGATCGCCTCTATTTCAGGAACCTTGGTGGCAAAGCTCAAATCTGTAAAACTATTTATAAAGATGCTGGCCGCATAAAGATGCGCTCTCGCATGACAGGAGTTTCCCAAGCCGGGGGAATGATTATTCAGGACTTTGACATTGAAGTGTTGAAAAATAAAAAATTTTTATACAAAGGATCTACAAACTTTGGTTTTTTTACAGAACAATCTCTTTCCAGCCAGATTGGCCTTAAAAACAATAAATTTCATACCTATTCAATCAATCCTGAGCTTCGAGATAAATCCAAAGAAATAATTTTTAAGGCAAGTGCCCCTCTGACTCCCGATGACCTCAATATTGATGAGAACTCAGGTATGCCGTCTACAGCTTTGAGAATGCTTGATAAGATAGATGAATTTTCTCTTCAAGGCGGGCTTTATGATAATGGTTATATCCGGGCAAGTAAAATTGTTAACCCCGAAGAATGGTTCTTTAGCGCTCATTTTTATCAGGACCCTGTATGCCCGGGGTCTTTAGGCGTTGAATCCTTTTTGCAACTGCTCAAATACTATGCTTTGCAAAAATGGCAATATAACCCATGTGATTTCACAATTACAGAAACTGAAAACACGAGTCATGAGTGGAAATATAGAGGGCAGATCATCCCGTCAAATAAAAAGATAGAAATCTGTGCGCACATAAAGCAAGCCCTGGAAAATGATCAACCCCAGATAATTGCTGATGGGACTTTATCTGTCGATGGAATATGTATCTATGAAATGGTTGATTTCAGTGTTACGCTTACGGATATAAAAACCCTGAAATTAAAAAGTATAACAGAACAGGAAAAAGCGGACCAATAGAAGGTAAACTTACAGGCTTATCCTAATGATTTGATTTATTTTGATCTAATACTTCACGGATTAATAAAAGAAGCGTCTGGGAGTCCAGAGGCTTTTGCACATATCTGCTTATGCCAAGGTCTAAAGCTTCTTCTTTCGTAAGACCTTCACTATACCCTGTACATAAAATAATTGCTAAATCATCTCGAATCTTTAACATTTCCATGGAGAGATCCTTTCCAGTCATTTTTGGCATGGTCATGTCTGTAAGAATCAAGTCAAATTTGTAAGGGCTCTCTTTAAACCCTTTAAGAGCAAGTTCACCATCTGAAAATGTTGTCACAGAATATCCATAGTCTTCTAACAGCTCACAGCTGGATTTTGCAATGCTCTCTTCATCATCAACCACCATTATTGTTTCACTTCCCCTCCAAACCAGATCTTGATCTTCCCCAACAGAAACTAAATCAATGGGATTATTCTCCAACACAGGAAAATATACAGTGAAAGAAGATCCTTTCTCCGGTTTACTGGAAACCTTTATATAACCATTGTGTTCCTTGATTATTCCAAGAGTAACTGCCAGGCCTAAACCTGTACCTTCACCAAGCTCTTTAGTGGTGAAGTATGGCTCAAAAATCTTATTTAACGTCTCAGAATCCATACCTGTGCCAGTATCAGTCACTTTGAGCTTAAGGTAGTTACCCGGTTTTATCTCAATATCCGGAACACTGTTTTTGTCTAAAATTTCTACTTCTGTTAAATCCACTGATAAAATACCACCTGTCTCCCGCATGGATTGATAGGCATTGGTACAAAGATTCATAACTATTTGATGAATTTGTGTAAAATCTGCAAATATTGTCGCCTTTGAAGCTATGTTCTCTTTTATTTCAATAGTTGTTGGTATGGATGAACGGAGTAATTTTATTGCCTCCTTTACTTCAGTAAATATCTTCAGAGGCTGCATCTGATGCTCAGATTTTCTTGTAAATGTGAGTATCTGCTTAACCAGTTCTGTTGCTTTTTGAGCGCCCTTTATAATCTGATCAATATTCTTGGCTGCTTTCATAGGATTATCAAGATTCATTGCTGCCAGCTCAGCGTAACCAAAAATACCGGATAAAATATTATTAAAATTATGGGTGATCCCTCCTGCAAGGGTTCCTATAGCTTCCATTTTCTGGTTCTGATGAAGCTGTTCCTTCAGTTTGTCCTTCTCAAGCTCAGCTTCTTTATATTCAGAAATATCTTCAACAATTCCAATACCACCATCAACAGGCCCATTTTTAGCAAAAATAGGGCTAAAAATTAGTTTTGCATTTGTGCATTTTTTAGCTGTTGTAGAAATATACTCACCTTCAGATTTGGTAGTAACACCCTTGAGAGATTCCTCCAATGCCACAACAAGGCGATTATCAGGAAGATTAAGCATGTTTAGCCCGATTAATGCTTCTTTTGATGAACCAATAAACTTTACAAAATTATCATTGCAAGCCGTTATAACGCCTTTATTATTATAATGAAGAATTCCAAGAGGTGCGTGGTCAAAAATAAGACGAAATTTTGCCTCACTCTTCTGCAGCTCTTCTTCTGCCTTTTTTTGCTCAACAATATTTCGTGTTACACCAAGTATGCTGACTGGCTCTCCATCAGAACCTGGAAGGATCCTGGCATTATTACTGGTCCAGGTCAGGCTGCCATCTTTACAATATTGTTCCGCTTCAAATAAGACAGGCTCCCATCCATAAAGGTCGCCAGATACTATCTGACGGATTTTCTCACCAAGTAAATTTAATACCATATCAAGATGATCTGAATGAATAACTTCATCAACAGACTGTCCCATTGCTTCTTCAACTGTATACCCTCTCTGCTGAAAAACAGAAGGGCTGATATAGGTGAAGCAAAGATTCATGTCAACATTCCATATCAAATCAGCAACATTCTCTGCAATTAAGCGATATCGTTCTTCACTTTGTCTTAACGCAATTTCTGCCTGAGTTTGAACACATTCTTTTTTTAAAAGAATATTTTCCTTCCCTGATTTATTCAGCTTCTTTGGCATTAATAACACCTCAAATGTTATGATATATGATTTTTACGATAAGCCTTCACGCAGCTGAATATATCACAACTACTAATATACCGAGGGCTATGTGTAAAAAGGACAATCCTAATTTATGTATATTATGAAAACTAATATACAATATAATAGCTTATTTAACAAATATAATTTTCAAAGGAAATGTCTACATTTTATCTTTCAAGGTTAATATTTCCGCCTTACTCAGACAAATGTCCAGAACAACGTAATTGTCAGCTATTCCTGTAAAATAATTGGTATTGGCTGCATCCCGTCCAATATACATCTTATTATAACCAGAATCTATTGTTCCTCCAACAACACTGCCAACCGCCAGATCAAACTCCTTTAAAACTTTGGTTTCCTCAACCCATACATAGACACGCATTGCGGCTGAAGTCTCCCATACACCTGCGATAAACAACCAGCCTTTGTCAGTGTTTCCTGTATCAATACGGTTATCACCAGCATCTGTATTTACAATCCAGCTTATCCCTTTGGGCCCGTGATTAATATTTGGCCAAAGCAAAACCTGGCCATGACCACTGCCACCGGAGGAAAAAAATCGTCCATCATTATAATCATCATTTGTTCCTCCTGTACCATTTTCAAGATACACCCATCCGGCAATTGTAATGGCATCTAATCCATTGATTGAATATTCAGGAAGTTCGATATATGTATCTTTCTGAACCCTGTTATCATCATTAAAATCCATTGCCCAACCACCGGTTCCTTCACAGTTAAAACGGTCAGGGACAAAAGATTTTCTGCCATGAATAATGCCGTTACATGCACTGTCAGCTGAATCTTCGGAAACATACTCATTACTTGAATTCTTATACCAGCCATTAAAATCATTAAAGCCAACCACATTATTACAGGTATTTTCTGCCATAAAATAACAGGGGATGCCCGTGTAGATATCTCTTATCTCACAATGGGTTAGTGCTTTATTGTACACAGCAGGTTGTCGGATAATCCCATCAAATCTATGGGAAGAAGAATTTGGATCTCCTCCCACGGCAAGGGGAGCATCATTATCAGGGATAAAATTGTCAAGGTCTGCGCCTTCTGCCACAAGCTGACCATCTACATAAATAAGTTTATCTGTTGTATTGGTAACTTGATCATATTGGGCTACGGCAGCAACATGTCTCCACATATTTTCCGGTATTATGTTTGATGTATCAAGGCTCACAGGAGATAATGATCTTGAATAAAATCGCAATACCCCTATCTGATTACCATCGGCAAGGGAGAGTGACCAACCAGTGGGGTTGGAAATTGCAGGAATATAATATTCATCTTTTACAAAGATTCTGTTACCCTTGGTATGATTATCATGGGAATAAATCCTTGCTGACAGGGAAAAGTTATACCCCAGGTAGTTATCAAGTTGATTACCAAGATAAACATACCCGCCACCGGCAGATCTGTTAAAGTAAAGCCCTCCATTAATGGCCTCAGTTACACTGCCATATACATCTCCTGTAAATCTACCGCCGCTTCCAAAGTCTACTTTATCATCTGTTATATTGCCAAAGGCACTTCCGGCTACGGGTATTGAAGAAGGTTTTTTACCAAGCCTGTCAGTTCCATAATCATCATCCAAAACCAATAGTGAAAGGAAAATTTCACCATTTGAAGTTTGAATATAATCTGAACCCAGTATATATGGGTTACCCCAGGGATCAGTTTTGTAAGAATCCCCCAGCCCGTAATCATCATAAAAAGTTTTGGGAACACTTGTACCCGGAGGATTCGTCATCGCAAAAATCCAAAGTTTTTTCCTGATGACATTCATCTCTTTCAAGGCTATTTTTCTGGCCTCTTCCATCAAATTTATAGGGACAAGTATATCATCTCCTGCAGAAACATACGAATTCGTCGAATTATCGGGAATTGTGCAATCGCGTACCTGATTTGCACCATAACTGATAATAACCCCTGCGGCCGGAACACCATCAATAGTTACACTCTGAATCTCAGTTATTCCGTTTTCATCTGAGCTCTGTTCAACTATATGGTATTCAAAAAATTTTCCAAACTTATCTGTTCGATATTCCTGTCCCAGGCTTAAAATTGAAGGCACCACCCCATATCTTACAAACCTTGACCCTGGAATCTGGATATTGCTTGATGCATTCTCTTCTAAATTGGCAAGGAACAGGTCCTGGTTACTACTATAATACTGTTTTGAACTCTTAAGGATTGTTTCCATTCTCTGGACAGTGACCCTCTTGTTTGAAACCTGCTTTATTTTCACTATCATCCGTGACCCACCGAGAACCAGAATCATCGTTGAAACAAAAACGACAACTACAATGATTAACGAAAAACCATTGCAATTTTTAACCGGATCTGCTCTATGCATATTTTACCTTTTAGTCTTTTAAACAAGATTACCATTCATTCATAGTACCATTAATAATTCGTAAACCTCAAGATTTAATTAGAAATATCTTGACTAATAAATCGTAACCAAATATAATTTTAATAAATTATAAAAAAATCGTAAAAATTATTGTTTAAAAAAGGAGAAATGTTTATGGAATCCATCATGTCTAAAACAACTATAAAAAACCGGAATGCCGGTTTTACGCTTATTGAAATCTTATTGGTGGTTACAATCATCGGTATCATGTTGGCTGTAATTGTTCCCCGGGCCCACCGAGCAACAATTGATGCAAAATACAATCTAATTCGTCAAAGTGCTACAGAAGTTGCATCCTATGCTCTTGAATGGGCTGAAAAAGGTATTCAATCACAGGATTCACAAATTTCCACAGCTACAATTCAAAATTATCTTGCATCCTTAGCTGCTTCAGGCTATGGTGATGGAAATGGTGACTATACAGGTACGGATAATGATGGCGAATGGATTGCTGGTGCATCAGGAGACGGCGATGCTGAAAGCAATTGGAATATTGATGCAGGTCAGGTAAAAGGTGTGCGTGGCAGATCAAATACTGGGGCAACTGCTCTTGACGACCCTCCTGTTGCCGTGGAAGCTCTTATGCCAAGCCAGGATATCCCGATCAATCCTTTTAACGGAGTGAGTTTTTTTGCTTCACCAAATGATCCTCAAACTGCCGGGAATGCAGTAACTGGTGCACTTGCATGCGTAGGAATCAGGCAGGATAACGGATTTGTTCTATTCTCTCTTTGTTTCCAGGGTACTGACAGTACTAATGGAGATTTCAACGACCCCACAGGTCAATCTGGAATTTTTTATGCTGGACAGGGAGCAGGAAATTCTGTCATGGCATTGCGCAACGGTGTTGTTATCGCTGAAGAAAGATAAATTTAGTTCAATGTATTAATATAGATACCACTCCTCAGACCCTGCATTCTTTTTATATCATTAGATGCAGGGTCTGAATAATTATCCTGCCCTGCGTAAAACGTATCTGCCCCCCTAACATTAGTTGAATCTGTTCCCTGAAAAATTATTGCATAATAATCAGCTGTGCCTTCCTTCATAGTTGCACATGCCAGGGCACCAGTAACTGGGTTACCACTGCTTGAGGGGTTATTTGCAGCCTGAAAAATTGAAAGGCCGGAAAAAGGGTTTACCAACGCTTTATTTCGGGGCATAATTTCAAACACACTTGTATGGGGAGGACTCCCTATACCCGACCCACCTCTGCCCGGTATATTTGCCAAAGGCTGCTGCCAGTTGCTGCTATTATTGGCCGCAGCTACCCATATAAAAAGGCCGTTCGTATTGGCAAGGGTCTGCATATAATGATTTAACTCTGATACCGCACCCGGAGGTTGAATTTCCAATTCTCTTATGGCCCACTCATTTGTCCAGGATGCTAATTCAGTGCCTGTTTGACGTAAAAGTTCATATTTGGTTTCAACTCTGGCTCGCATGGCTCTTGGCAAAATAACAGCTAGGACTGCTCCAATTATCATAACAACTAAAAGGATCTCAATCAATGAGAATCCGTTCTCTTTTTTTAGTCTTTTTATCATCTAAGTTTCTCCTTATTGCCCTGCGCTTGTAGAAATCGTTGATACCATATTATATAATGGCAACAGTACTGCCATTACAAGAGCCAATGCCAACCCTGCCATTACAAAAATCAAAACAGGTTCCAACATGGCAATGGCCGCATCAATTCTGCTTTCTAATTCTTCATTATATACATCAGCCAGATAATTCATCTGGTCAGATAAAGTTCCGGATGTTTCTCCGACGGAGATCATTCTGATCACAGTGTTGGGAACAAAATCTATCTGCTTTAATGACTTGGAAAATTGCCCACCTTCAATCACTTTCTGCCTTGCTTCAGCCATTTTCTCCTGTACAACAAGATTATTTGTTGATTCATTGGCAAGCTCAAGCCCTTTCAGAATATCTATTCCGGCATTTAATAAAAGAGCAAGATATCTTAAAAAAAATGTCATTCGCAATTGAATCATAAGAGATTTTAATATAGGAATTTTTATTTCTGCCCAGTCAAACCAATATCGGGTTGGTTTATATCTTCTTAAAGCAACAATCAAGGCAATAAAAGCGATTAATAGCATTATGACAAGAAACCAATGGTTCTTTAAGCCAATAGAGATGGCCATAACAATTTGGGTAATTAAAGGCAATTCTACTCCCAAATCATCAAGAAGCTCAAAAAGAGGAGGAAACACCAATGCAAGAAAAACAAAAGATGCCAGGATCAACGCAACCATTACAAATGCAGGGTATAACATGGCTTTTCTTGTACTTTTGATCAGATCATCAATTCTTTTATAATGTTTTGCACAATTAAAAAAAATATCGCTGAGTCGCCCGGTCTCTTCCCCAATTTTTACAAGGCTTATATATAATTCAGGGAAATCTTTTGGCCTCTTTTGTAATGCTGCATTCAGGGAATCTCCACTCTGAATATTTTCAGTTATTTCCCCTAAAAGTTTCTGGATATATTTATTGTCCGCATCTTCACGTAATTCTTCCAGAGCAGTTATTAAAGGCACACCTGCATTGAGCATGATGCCAACATTATTACTGAATTCAATAAGCTGTTTTCTTGAAAGCCCTCCGGGCTGGCTTGTTTGCAGTGCTTCAAGTAAAACATATTTTTTGCCTTCAGTTATTTCAATGAGGAGTAAATTATCCTGCCTTAGCTTTTCCCTTAAATCATCATTATTATAGGCAAAGATAGTTCCTGTTTTAATTCTACCTTTCTGATCTGAAGCCTTAAAAGAATATTGAGGCATCTATTACCGCTCCTTTGTTACCATTATATGGTGACTCTTGCCAGTTCCTTTAGTGAGAGGCTTCCGTCTAATACCCTTCTTAAACCGGCTTCTCTAAGCGTTTCCATACCCTTGGACTGGGCTAACTTCTGAAGCTGTGCCGAGGCTATCTTATC
>Ga0307988_1000232_pt1 | contig 42467 bp, 40 predicted proteins | sample EllFjometagen183_FD_203166 | JGI IMG/M metagenome (GOLD analysis project Ga0307988, IMG submission 203166) | Marine microbial communities from Ellis Fjord, Antarctic Ocean - #183 | ecosystem: Environmental > Aquatic > Marine > Unclassified | place: Southern Ocean | collected 2014-10-08 | reverse complement strand
TATAACATTAACAGACCTCACAGTTCTCTGGGTTACTTAACTCCAGAGAAATTTAGATTGACTTTTGAAAAGAAAGTTAAAAAAATTAACACATTGAAAGTGGCCTAAAAAATGGGGGACCCTCAAACTTTACAAAATCTAATTCATGTTTGCCTAGAATTTCTCTTGTACCTGGCAGATCGGTTGCAACTATCCGGCAACCGCTGGCTAAAGCTTCTAATACAACCAATGCCAAACCTTCAAAAAAAGAGGGTAAAATAAAAATATGAGATCGACTCATTAATTTTGCTAATTTTTCTTGAGGAATTGCACCATGAATGCAAACTTGTTCTGGTAATTCACCTGCAAGCTTCAAACATAATTCTTTCTCTTCCCCACTTCCTCCACCTACAAGATGCGATTGCCAGTCAGAAGAATTGACCTGTTTTAGCGCGCGTAGCAACCATGGAACTCCTTTAGCATTACTAAGTTTTCCTGCATAAACTAATTGTACAGGAGCAGGTTTCGGTTTTTGGATTTGATAGAAAAGATCGTTATTATAACCGGCTCCGATTGCAATAACCTTTCCTTGTTCAAATTTATACAAACGGATAATCTCTGTTTTTTGATCTTCACTTAAAGCCAATACAATATCAATTTGCTCACATCCTTTTAAGACCCTATGCTGTAGGTGAGGACAATTCTGAAACTGTCGCAGATCTGTACTATGACAGCTTGTAACAAAAGGTATTGTTGGGAAAAGCTGACGGGCTAGAGAACTAAGGATCCAGAGATGATGGCTATGAATTATATCCGGTTTGAATTTATCAACAGCTTTAAGAAGAATATTAGTAAAAGCAGTTTCATAATTATCAAGTTCTGCAATAGAAAGATCACAAAATTTAACACTTTCATAGGGCATAACATCACTCATACCAGGAATATGATGTGGAACATCTCCATCTGTAAATATAACAAACATTGTTTTATCAGGCTCAACGAGGGCAACTTCATCATTATATTTTTTAGAAGTTCCTGCCACTAAATAATTTTCATATCCATTTTTCTCTGCTTCCCGGATCATGGCTTGCACATACATACCACTTCCGGTTGAATTTGGTCTTTGGCTGATAATATGTAGTATTCTTGGTTTCTTCTTATTACTCATAAACTACTCTTATTAGCATTACCTTTAGGGCTTAAGTAAACTTGTAACAACTCTCTCAAGTTGTTCTTTTAGTTCTATGTTTATCAAAGTATTAGATTCCAAATCAAAATTATCTTCAAAACTTGGAATTGATAAACTTGCTTTTACCTTTCCTGCAAATCGATGTGCTGTAGATTCAGCAGTTACTAGCACACTTGATCCTCCTCTTTTACCTGGTGATGTTGAAAGTAATACCATTAGTTTGCCCTGAAATACTTTAGGTTTGATCCGTGAACACCAATCAAAAATATTTTTATATGCAACACTATATGAACCATTGTGCTCAGCAAATGAGATTAACAAAGCATCGCTCTCACCTATTTTCCTTAAAAATTCTTTTGCTAGAGCTGGTTGTCCAATTTCTTTTTCTATATCTTCACTAAATAGGGGTAGTTCATAGTTATTAAGGTCTAAGAGTTCTATTTCTACACCCTTTAAAAAGGATAATGCATAAGTAACTAATTTTTTGTTTATTGATCTTGAACTGCTGCTGGCAGCAAATGCCAAAACTTTCATAGAACCTCTCCTAAACTAATTCCATTCTGAATAAAATCTTATAAAATCTTCATTAAATTTTGTAATGCTTCCATGATAAGTTGATCTTATTGCTTCAATTGATTTTTCTCCATTCATTAATTCTTGTATAATCTTACCTAATGTTTGATCACCATTCTCAATTGACATTAAAAAAAACACAATTGCATAAGAAATTGTAGATGATCTATATTCCGGTTTGATATTTTGTTCTGTCCATTGCTTATTAGAGCCAGACAGAATTTTCTCAATATCATTTTCTATCTTCTCATCTACCCAACTTTTAACTCGGGCTATTTTGTTTTTTTGCGGTAATATCGTAATTGGATTAGAATTATTCAAATATTCAAAATATTCCGATAACCCTTCATTAACCCATTTGGGAGGTTTCTTAAAGTATGCACGCAATAAATAATGGTTAAATTCATGATGAAATGTTTTTATTAATTTTTCGTTAGAAAAGAGCACGATCTCATGTTTTGAACTAGAGAAATATCCATTATTAGATTTTGCATTAGAGTTTAATTTCTGATGAGATTTATAATCGTCGAAAAATGTGAAAACTCTCACATTTATATTGGAGATTTGTATGGGAAAGTTTATGTTCATATAAAAATTGATAATATAATTACTACCTTCTCTCATTTTAAGTTCAGTATCTTTAGAAACATTCTCATTAATAAAAGTCATTTTAAATTCTTCTATAGCAAAAATAGAAGTTATAAATCTCAAAACTACGAGAATTACTAATATTTTTTTCATATTACTTTCTCTTTCTAATCCTTTATCTAAAAATCTTTTCAGCTTTCATTCAATACATAATGTATCAATTTTATAAGCAGAAAACAAATGTTTTCTGCTTATAAAAGTCAGTCATTACTTCTCCTATGATCTTGAGACCTCAGTTTTTTTTATTATTTACCAGAAATTGTAATTCCAGTAAACTTTATCCAAGGATAGTTATGATAACCTGAATTCACTCTCTCTTTCGAGATTTCTTTAATGTTCATCATCATTTCCACTAAATTACCACTGATCATAGTTTCAGTTATCGGAAATTGAATTTTGCCATTCTCAACATAATAACTATTCTTGGCAACTCCACTGAAATCTCCATTGTCACTTGGATTTCCACCACTGAATCGATTAAGAATGATACCCTTTTTAGTTGATTTAACAATTTCGTCAAAGGATTTTTCTCCATTATCAATTTCCCAGCTTCCACCCTGGTTCACAGCTCTTGCTTCTCCAGTTTTGTTAGCACCATATAGTCCTAGCAGGAAAGTCTTCAATATCCCGTTCTCGATTACTGTACTGTCTTGTGCTTCATAACCGTCTCCAGTAACAAAATATCCTTCAGCAATATCATTAGAAACTGGTTTTGAATGCAGATTGAAATTATTACTAGCTATTTGCTTCTCTAGCTTATCTTTATAAACAGATGTTTTTGTAATAAGAGGATAATCATAAAGATACCTTGTCAGTGAACCAATGAAATTATCCATACATTCAGGTGTCACGATAACATCACCTACAAATTTACCTTGAAAACTCTCAGCATTAAGCTGCTGGACAGATTCTGTGATCAATTTATCAATATTTCCACATTCACTGAAAGGAGTATTAAGATCTTTTGAAACATGTGCAACATAGTTGAAGGAAGAAGTTTTCTTCCCTTCTTTGGATGTGAACACGACTACAAAGTTGTAAATACCTTTTGTTATCGAATAATCTACTCCATTGGAGTTTATAAACATGCTATGTGTGGAAGTAAAATCAAAATTGATCATTCTAATTATTGTTTTTGGGTGATTTTCCTCTGCATACTTCACAAATTCCACAAGTCTTGTGTACATCTTGTCCAGATCAGGTTTTACTGGCTCACCGTAAAATTCCTTGGCAGGTTGATTTTCAGCAATATCATTTGCTTTATCCGGTTTGGAAGAGATAGCCATTTCAACAATTTGCTTTGCTGTTGCCTCTATATTTTCTTTATCAAGTTTATTAATTGAAACAGAGCCCCGTTTGTCATCAATGATGGCGGTTAAACTCAAATTAGTATCAAATGTGGTTCTAAATAAACTGATCTCACCAGATACGACATTCAGTTCATTCTTTTCTCTTTTCGTAAGAATACATTTTGTCTTTTGAGCACCAGCTTTTAATAGTGTATCCCGGGCATATATTAATATTTCTTTGTTATTCATGTTATTTTCCTCCAATATTTACTTGGCACTTGATGGCGGGACCACCCATTCCAACGGGGATCATCTGCTTTTTCCCACACATACCGCTACAACTCCAAACCATATCATCCGAGATCATCGTAACTGTTTTAAGCATATCGAAGGCAATGCCGCTAATCGTTGTATCTTTTATAGCTTTTCCCAGTTTGCCATTTTTTATCTCATATCCCATCACAACCCCAAACATGAACTCACTGGTAGAATCTGCCTGACCACTAGATGATTTCATTAGGTAATATCCATCCTCAATTGAAGTGATCATATCTTCTAATTTGCTTTTTCCGGGCAGAATTGCTGTATTTCTCATCCGCACAAGTGGTTCATCAGAAAATCCGGAAGCTCTTGCATTGCCGGTAACTTCATGACCAAAATGCAAAGCAGTTTCTTTATTGTGCATGAACTTCTTCAAGATTCCATCCTTAATGATCACAGCATCTTCTGCTTTAGTTCCTTCATCATCCACATATACTGGAACAGGGCATTGCTCTCCTAAGGATGTATGAGCAAAATCAACCAATGTTACTAGCTCACTTGCAACCTTGTCCCCAAAATAATCTCCTGCTACAGAGCCACCTTTCACAATATCACCTTCTGTAGTATGACCTATTGCTTCATGAGCTAGTATGCCTGCAAGATCCGCATCCAAAATACAATCGTGCATCCCTGCTTGCGGGTATACTCCTTCCGATTTATTTTTCAGATGATTGAATTGCTCATTTAGTTTAGGAAATAGAGTTTCCGGTTGATTAAATGTATCTTCAAATTGACCCAATCCACCATAAACTTCATAAAGCTCGAAGGGTTGTTCATTTTTTGTTATTGTCATCACAACATATAAAATTGTTCTGGGAATCATGGAATAGCTTTCAGCTCCATCAGATGTAAACAATTTTTTCTCCATATCGAGATTAGCAATAACAATTGTTCTGGAAGACAGTTTTGGAAATTCTTTTGTGATGTAAGCATCAATCGCACCTAAAAAATCGATCATTTCTTTTTGAGATTTTCTTGGTTTTGTTGTTGAAAAATCTTTACTATTAATGGCGTTAGTTTTTGGAAGATCAGCTTTATTCAGATTCTCTCTGGAACTCAAGAAATTTGCATTCTCCGTAGCTGATTTGATAACTTTAATAATTGCTTCATCCGAAATATCTGCGTTTGAAGCAAAACCCCACGATCCACCTTTATAAACTCTGGCAGAAATTCCACTATTCGAGGAACGGTTATTTCCCATCATATCACCATTCACCATCGTTAATCGGATATTTCTGTTCTCTTGCATACGAAGTTCTGTATATTCTGTAAAAAATTTCTCGAACTTATTTAGATCTTTCATAATCATAATTTTATCTCCTTAAATTTAGCCCTTTCCCTTGTTGATAAGTTGAACTTATCAACACAATTACGTTAGCAAGTTCAACTTGTGTAAAACTTCAAAATCAGAATTTTGAGTTACTTTTATTCTGTCCGCCCTAAAAAGTATAGCTCACTTTCATATAAGCTTGCTTATAATCGGTTATAAATTCCTGTTCAATTTCATCTTGAGCAGTTTTATAACCCAGAAACAAATTACAATCATCTTTGAACTCAAACCGCAGATTAGAGAAAAATCCGAGATACGCGATTTGGCTGTCGCTCTCATAATTATTATAACGCAAACCGTTAGTGAGCGAGAGTTTATTAGAAAAATTGATCGTTAAATCTACATTACCGATCCAATATTCATTATCCTTTTCACAATCGGACGGGAAACCGAAATATCTTTGTCTTTGTGCGTAGGTAATGTAAGAAATATTCCTGCTTATATCACCCCATAGTGAGAAATTAACAAAATCTTTCTGAAAAGTTTTGTAAAGATCATAAACCAATGAATGACCTGTGCTGTAATTTATTCTGCCACTTAACCAAGAGATCTTCCAGTATCCAATTCCCGCATAAAGATTGTCCCACCTATAAACGGAATCTTCATAACTTTCTTCACCGATATTTACGTTAATACTTATATTGATTTTATTTGGTGAATTTGCCCAGAGATTCACACCACCATTTTGTTCGAGCAATTCTTTATCATCGTTCATAAAAGCTTTATGTAGCCATATACTCGAACCGAAACTTTTTATGATTTTTCCGTTCGGATAACTGTATTGCCAAACATTTGCGTTTAATGCTGTAAAATCGGTTTGATAAACTCGTCCCATATCAGCATTATAATTTTCGCTGATTTGAGCACCGCTTAAAGACCAATTCACATCACCTTTTTTCCCGTTATAACCTAATGAAACCTGATATCCCTGCTCTATTGCTCCGTCTTCTTTGTACGATGTATCCATCTCTCCCCAAACAGATTGGTTTTTCATAAATTCCCAACTTGGATTTATCACCAAAACTTCATTGTGATAATCTTTATTCATTCTGTTCAAAAGTGTCAATTGAATGGAAATATCTTCCCATTTCGGTTTGAATGCCAATAAATTATAAATATCATCCGAGTTCACAATTTCACCATCTTCCGACACTTCTTTATCCATAGCGGAAAGAAATCCATATGAGAAATGTTCCGAATTTCCGGTAAGTTTCACTGCATATTGCGGCTGCATAATATGACGAGAATAAAACAAATTGCTTTCAACTCCAAAGACATCCAAATCTTCGATAAAGAAATAACGGTTTTCCTCGAAACTCGGAGCATATTGAACATTGAAATTATCTTCTGCAGAGTCCATCGGAATATCGGAAAAATCTGGATTTAAGCTGATCTTCGCTTTAGTTGAAGAAGAAGGATTATAAGAAAAATCCAGACCGACATTTTCAGGATCAAAGGAATCTGATTCTTCCAATAAATCGTATTTTTTGATGAAATACGGTGTGATCCTGTAATTCTTATTTTTGGAAAGTTGCTCATTTATGGTAATATCATAAGCTGTGCGAAAATAATCTTTCCCCATTTTTGTTAATCCGTATGGAATGGAATAATATTCATCGTTTTTTTGGAAATAACGAGTTAGAATTATTTTCCATTTATAAGGCGGAACGCCACAGAATCGCATATCTTTAAAAGGAATTGTCATAGAATTTATCCATAAATTATCGGAAATGATACTTTCATATTTATAGTTACTGTTCCAATTTTCTTCTTGACCCATATCAGATTCCCGAATACTGTCATATTTATTCCCAAGCGGATTTGCGTAAAACATATATGCATAATAATTTTTCACATCCGTAATTATCTGAATTCTGAAGAAATCACATTCAGCCCATTCATCAGTATTAGCTAATTTTCCTTCTTCAAAATCTTCATTTATTTCTGCTTCGCAAATAACAAACAGGTTTTTTTTATCATGCCAAAGCCACACATCGGTTTGCAGAGGAATCGATAACGAATCATCCGGAGCCACTCGTACAAATTCCGAGAGATGATTAGTTTCTGTTTTCAATTCTGTTTGCGAATATGGTATTGTGATCGCATTAAGAATTATTCCTGTAAATATTAGAATTAATGTTACAACTTTCTTTTTCATTTTAGTATCTCCATATCGTTTAGAATTTTATATTTATGTACTTCAATCATGAACTGGAGTGTCCGTGATACTTTTTTCACTCTCCAATTCATGTTTCAAATGTTTTCTCACTGCTTTACGTCCCTTCTTCTTAAACCAGCGTTTACTTGTTGTATGTGCTTCATCAGGATGAGCAGGACGCTTTCGCGTATATAATTTCTTTGAACTCTTTTTCATTTCTGTAGAAACCTCACAAATTCGTGCAAATCTTCCTGATTAATAACAGCAGTGATTCTTACGCCTTCTTCAATATATTCTGATGATTCAACTTGCCCAAATTTATGCAGAAGATTAACCACTTTCTGTTCAGTGTGCGGAATCAATAAGATGTACTTATTAGCACTATGCAACTGATTATCAACTTTTTGTAAAAGCTCTTCAATATTCTTTCCTTTTTTAGCAGAGATGGAAATAGAATCTTCATGAGTTTCTAAGAAAAATTTCAATTTCATACGATCTGCTTCATCAGATTTATTCAGAACCATTATTTGAGGAATTTCATCTGCTTCTATCTGCAAAAGCACTTTTTGAACTTCTTCAATATAGCTAAGGAAAAGTTCGTCAGCTGAATCTATAACATGAAGAAGTAAATCTGCATCAACAACATCTTTAAGAGTCGCTCGAAACGAAGCAACTAAATGATGAGGAAGATTTGAAATAAAACCAACTGTATCAGATAAGATCATGTTCCTGCCTTTAGCAAGTGAAAGCTTACGTGAAGTAGTTGATAATGTTGCAAAAAGTTTATCTTCTACGAGAACTCCTGCATCAGTCAAACGGTTGAATAGAGTAGATTTACCAGCATTTGTATAACCAACAAGGCATACTTTTTTAATGGTTTCTCTTTGTTTACTTTGAGTCTCTTTGTGTAAGAATACTTTACTCAATTCAGCTTTTACTTTAGCAATTTCTCTGCGGATCAATCTTTTATCAATCTCTATCTGCTTCTCACCCATTCCTCGTGAAGCTCCTCCAGATCCTGCAGCTTGTCCTTTTTCTCTATCAAGATGACCCCAAAGCCTTTTAAGCCTTGGAAGCTGATACTGCAGTTCGGCTAACTTTACCTGTAATTTTGATTCTCTAGTTTTGGCATGATCATGAAATATATTCAATATTACTTCAGTTCTATCAATTGCAGCCATTTCGAATTCTTTTTCGGTATTTCTTCCCTGACTGGGAGAAAGCTCGTTATCAAAGATGATTAAACCTGGAAACTCTTCTTTCGTTTCATTAATTGCTTCTGCCAAAAAGCCCTTGCCAACATAATATGTTTTATCTGGTTTCTGTCTTTTTTGTATGAATTTTCCAACAACTTCTACACCTGCTGTATCAGCAAGACGAGCAAGTTCATCTAAAGATGTTCTCTTTTTTTCATATTCGTTTGGTCGTAAACATACGCCCACTAAAATCGCTTTATTCATATCTAATATGTTACCCATAATACCTCTTAAGTTTGACCTTGTCAGGTTTTCATTCAGCACAATTTCCAGATTAAACCTGCCAAGGTTTCTATCATTCTCTTTATTTTCTCCCCTTTCAAAGGGGAGTTGTCAAATCCCGGTTCCTACACCTCAATGCAGGAACCGGAACGTGCTCTTCAGCTATACGCTGGACCTCTTTGTAAATTCTGTCATCTTACACCTCCTCGCTGATGTTCACAACATCAGGCTCAGTCATTCCAGTTCCCACAAAAGATTGGAAAACAGCACTTTTATAATCAAGCATTCAAAACCTTGCTTTCATGTTCATCCATGAATTGATTTGTATAAAGGTTGTAATAGTACCCTTTTTGTTTGATTAACTCTTTATGATTTCCTTGCTCAGTTATTTTACCATTTTTTATTACTAAAATGCGATCAGCAGAGCGAATTGTGGAAAGTCGATGAGCAATAATAAAACTCGTTCTTCCTTCCAGCATTGTATGAATAGCTTTCTGGATAAGCTGCTCTGTTTCTGTATCGACAGAAGAAGTTGCCTCATCTAAAACAAAAATGCGTGGATCTGCCAGGATTGCTCGAGCAAAAGAGATCAGCTGTTTCTCTCCTGTGGAAAGTTTAGCTCCACCTTCTCCCACTTCCGAATCATATCCGTTTTCCATCTTCATGATAAAATTATGAGCATCAACTAATTTTGCAGCTTCGATTATCTCATTATTAGTTGAATCCAATCTACCGTAAGCAATGTTCTCTTTAATAGTTCCACTGAACAGATGCGGAGTCTGCAAAACATAACCCAAATTGGAATGCAACCACAACATGGAACGTTCACGATAATCTACTCCATCGATCTTGATCGAACCTTGTGTAGGTTCATAAAATCGACAGGCCAGGTTCACAATAGTACTTTTACCGGAACCGGTTTCACCTACAAAGGCAATCGTTTCACCTGCTTTGATATCAAGTTGGAAATTTTCGAGGATATTTTCACCTTCTTTATAATGGAATGAAACATTATCAAATGTAATTCTACCTTTGATCTTTGGCCAGTTTTCCTGTTTCATTTTCATGATACTGCCAAATTCCCTAGTAACCTGAGAGTTATCTTTGATCTGAGGAACTTCATCGATCATAGAGAAAATCCTTTCAGCTGAAGCTTGAGCATTCTGCAGTTCTGCAAAAACTCGTGCCATCTCCTGCAAAGGTTCAAAGAATTGGACTGAGTAAGAAATAAAGGCTACCAGCGTTCCGTATGTTACAACTCCAGCTATTACACCTTCTCCACCGAACCAGAGAGCTAATCCAGTTCCGATGCTGCCCAGCGTAAGGATTGCTGGCAAATACAGCGAAGAAAATATTGCCGCTCGAACGGATGATTTGTACATGTCTCTAGTATGAACCTGAAATTCTTTCAAATTCTCTGATTCCCTAACCAATGTTTTAGTAGTTTTTGCTCCGGTAATTCCTTCATTAAAAGCTCCGGTAATTTTGGAATTTGTTTTTCGTACCTTTCTGTATGCTTTCAGGATAACCTTTTGGAAATAGATACTCATTACTACCAAAACAGGCACGACAGTCATTGTAATCAATGCTAATTTCACATTCAGGATCAGCATTACTACTGAGATCAGGATCATCAATGACCCACCCCAGACCATGTCTACCAGTCCCCAGGAAATAAAACTTCCCAAACGCTGACTGTCGGAAGTCATACGTGCCATCAACCAACCTACCGGAGTTTTATCATAATAATTGAATGATAATTCTTGCAGTTTAAGGAATCCCTTCTTCCTGATATCATAGGTAAGATGTGTCTCAATCTTACCGGCAATATCGATAAAGAAGAAAATATTTACTGCCTGGATAGCAACCAAAGCAAAAAATACGATAGCGTAAATTTCTATTCCTTCTGTTTTACCTGGAATTACATAATTATCAATGGCATACTTGCTCATCAGCGGGAAAAGTACATCAATTCCAGCTAAAGACAACATGAAAAATCCCAGAAGGATTATCTTCTTTTTATAAGGTTTGCAGAAAGTTAAAAGTTTCTTCCACAAAGTCAGATCAAATCTTTTTTTGTATTCTTTTTCTTCAAATGCGTTACTCATTATTAAATCCTTAAATTTTTTGTGTCATGGTAAGCGAAGTAGAACCTTCACCAATGTATCCTTCGACTCCAATGCTGAGTTTTGCTAAACTCCACGCATTCAACGGCATCAGGATGACAGTAACTGAATTATTAACTAATTTTTCTATTTTCATTCTTTTCATTTTTACTCAGTAGTCCTTCCTCTTCCAGAGCCAGCTCTTCTTCCAGAGAATTCTGGATAGCCCAGACGCGTTTGTATAAACCTTCCTGATCCACCAGTTCCAAGTGAGTTCCCTGCTGGACAATCTTGCCGTGTTCCAGCACAAGGATCATATCAGCTTCAGCTAACGTAGTAAGACGATGCGAGATGATGAAAGTCGTGGCTTCAGTATCTAGTTTATTCAATCTCTTTCGAATTGCAGCATCGGTTTCTGTATCTACAGCACTCAAACTGTCATCAAAAATGAGAATTGGATTTCCGTTAATGATCGTCCTGGCAATAGCTACCCGTTGTTTCTGTCCACCGGAAAGCGTTACACCTTTCTCACCAACTGCTGTTTCATAACCGTCTTCAAAGCTTTCTATAACATCATGTACTGAAGCGATCTGAGCTGCTTTGAAAACCATATCATCTTCATAGCTATTTGTCGCTAATCCAATATTATCTTTAAGCGTTTTGGAAAACAGAAAAGGTTCCTGCAAAACTATACCAATATTATCGCGTAGGGTTCGCTTGCTGATCTTCTTCACATCTATTCCATCGATTTTCACTGATCCTGACTGGTTGTCGTACAATCTTGGCAACAGACTAACCAGAGTCGATTTGCCTGATCCTGTTGGACCAAGAATCGCAACTGTTTGTCCTTTTTTCACTTTGAATGAAACATCTTCCAAAATTGGATGGCCTTCATCATAATGAAAACTCACGTTTTCAAATTCGATTTCACCATCGATCTTATCTTTGAAGATTCCATCATCCAGATCTTCGATAGGTTCTTCCAGAATTTCCTGGATACGTTCGATAGAAACCAGAGCTTTTCCCATATCGGTAAGAACCCTTCCCAATTGACGAACCGGCCAGAGCAACATACCCACATAAGAAGTGAAAGCCAGTAATGTTCCCAGAGTGATAATACCATTGGCTGCCCAATAAGTTCCTAGAACAGTAACTGCAATTATCTGAGTGAGACTGAGTAGATCTGAAACAGACCAGTACCAGGCTAGCAGACGGATCAATCTGTAAGTAAGATCGCGATATTCAACGTTCTTTTCATCAAATTTATCTATTTCATATTTCTGTCTGGCAAATGCACGAACCACACGAACGCCACTCAGATTTTCCTGTAATACTGTCGAAAGTCTTCCTTCAGATTCATCCGAAGCTTTGAAAGCAGTCTTCACTTTGATGAAAAATATTACTGCGAAAGCAAAGATGAATGGAACCAATGAAAGTGAGATTAAAGTCATTTTCACGCTCATCGGCAACATGAAAGAAAGCGCAAAGAAAAGCATGAAAAATGCTCTTCCCACTTCTACCATCTGCATTGACAAAAAACGTCGAATTGTTTCCACATCCGAAGTACATCGTTGGATCAAATCTCCAGTTTTAGCTTTCACATGATAATCAAAAGGCAGATACTGCAAATGATCATACACTTTATCTCTAATTTTTTGAGCAATGGATTCCGAAGCCGTAGCCGACCATTTGCCTTTGAAAAACAGGAAAATTCCACGTGAAAGTGTAAGTAAAATCAGGATAACACTACACATCCACAAACTCTTTTCCAGCACCGTTTTTCCACCCATAAAATTAAAGATCTCAGTAAATAATGGCTGCAGCCAACCACTTGTTTCTATTGGCTTTGTGCCAATTATTGAATCGATGGTAACACGTAATACAAGCGGCCAGGCAAAGCGCAAAAATATCGCTGCACCAACAGCCAGGATCGAGAAAACGTACAACGATCTATTGCCTTTCATAAAATTCCAAAGTAATTTCATTTTTTTCATAATAATCTCTTTTTGCTAAAAGCAATTGGCAAATAACTTTGCCCTTTCATTAATTTAGTTTAACTTTTCAATTCACTTTAATATTTTACAAATTAAAAACATTTTTAATAAATAAAAAAAGCTCGCGGGTTTTCCCACGAGCTTTTGTATCATTATTTCTAGATACAAAAATGGTGGGATAGCCCTTATTAAGGAACCAATCCCACCAAGATTTGGCTGATTTCTCAGCCTATATATTATTCAGCCATTTATAGGCCTACGAATAAAGACTTCTTTGGTTTTGCAGGATTGGCTTCCTGTTAGGCAGTAGTACCTTGAGGTACTCTACTTTTAAAAATATTGATCATGAAAACCTCCTTTAATTTATTTACGTACATTTCTTTTTTCTGACGCACCGACTTTTTTTCTTTTTATATTTATATCGGTCAAGTTTTTTTTATTAGAAATATTTTAACCCAGTCTTTTCCCTCAACCATAACACTCTTATTTTATTTTGTACAAATGTATTAGCAACCTACAAAGAAATTATCTCGTTTGAGCCCTGTGCACGAGCTATCTGCATGGAAAGCCAGGATTGAGCTTCTTGCTCATCAGAGAATTCCTTACTCGAACAAAAGGATTCGTCGTTCGTATAAAATCTCCAATAAACATTATTCTTATCCTCTTTTCGTATGATATCCATTCTGAATACATTGTCGATATTTACAAATTTGTTTTTTTTCACTTCAATAATAATCATTTCTCTCTCCCTTTAGTTTTCATTGGTAAACAATAAACCATCATTAATATTATCTTTATTGTCTCGTTTTGCAATTGGAATATGGATATCCATTTGTGACTCTTTCTCACCAAAATTAAAACGTGAATCATACCACTCTATCTCATCAGCCGAAACTAGCTCATATTCACTTCCAGGAAGCCACTTTTCATAGATATAATCATATGTTTCTCCTAGTGTTTCCAGAGATCCCACATGTGTAAACACTGCTACTAATTGTGACGATATTTTTCGATATTCCATTCCGACAGGAACAATACTATCATCTTTTACTACTTTGCATGCCATGTAATTAAATTGGGAATCTTCAAGAAGTTCAGTTTCATTATCACTAAAACAAATGCCTAGAGAACAATCAGGGACAGCATTTTTACCTAATTCATCCATCCTAGCAATAAAATCAGTCCATAGTTGCGGGATGCGATTTTCCTCTACAGTTGTGAGAATTCTTATTCCAACAACTTTCAGTGCTTCACGTTGAGTTATGATTACTTTCATAATTTTCCTTTTTTTTATTATTAAAAAATGTTATCTAATTACTTTGTCAAATAAAATTACTTGCAAAAAAAATAATGATAAATACGTTTGTAATTAGAATCTGTTAGTAATCAATAGGTTAGGGGTAGAGTGAAACTTAAGAGAAAAGTTTATAGAAATTTGAATAAAAACAGACATATCATTCAGTTGCTTAAGAATGTTGTAATGATATGTCTTGTTGTGCTTGCAGGTGCAATTGCAGTTTGGGCTGTTGAATTTAGGAATCCCAGTAGCGTGATTAAGAGTTTCTTCGATGCAATATGGTGGGCTTTGGTTACGATAACAACTGTTGGATACGGTGACATTGTCCCCATGACCTTCTGGGGAAGAATTATCGGTATTATATTTATTTTTCTTGGTTTCACAATATTTTCAATATTTACAGCATTTATTGCCAGTAGCTTCATTGATAAGAAGATAAAGGAGAGAAAAGGTTTGAATAAGATAACAGAAAAAAATCATATACTAATTTGCGGATGGAATAATAGTGCAAAGAAAATACTTGATTACATCAGCAAATTAGACCCAGCAGAGATTCCAAATATCGTACTTGTTAATGAATTAGACGAAGGAGAGTTTTCTTCACTTCAAAACCATTATCCAGATATACAAATAAAGTTTATAATTGGAGACTTCACAAATCAAGAGATCCTGTTGAAGGCAAACATTAAAGATGCAAAACATATTATTTTACTTTTCGACGAAAGTAAAGCAAATTCAACTCCTTCTGATGACAGAACAATTATTGCATCTCACAATATAAATTACATGAAATTGAAAGGAAAAATAAGTATCCAACTTCACGATGAAAAATATCTACCTAATATTCGGAGAGAAAAAATTGCAAATATCGTGATTTATGACAATTTGGGTGGAAGCCTTCTGGCAAGTTCAACTATTAATCCAACTATCCCGGATTTTTTACAGGAGGTTCTTAAATCTACAGATGGAAAAGGATTCAAAGAGATCCTGATACCTGCAATGTTTATAGGTAAAACATTTAAGGAGCTTTCCGAATTTTTCAAAGAAGAAAATGATTTGTTAACTTTAGGAATTGTTTCTGTATTCCCCGAAGTTTCCATAGACGAGATCATTTCAGATGATTCATCTTCAATCGATCAATTCATAAAAAGTCAATTTGAACAATCAGCAAAAAAATTCAAAGCTGATAAAGTTAAAAATCGTGTGAAACTAAAACCTGAATCTGATTATATTATTCAAGACACAGATAAAGCAATTGTATTGTAGGAGATTATATGGATCTCAATTTTCTTAAGAACGTGAATCTGGTAAAAGAACTAACAACTCAGGAACTCAAAATTTTCTCTTCCAAACTTAAAACAGTAAAATATAAAGAGAATGAATTCCTGATAGAGGAAAATAAAGATAGCGATAAACTTTTTATTTTATTTAAAGGTAAAGTTATTATATCAAAAAAAATAACGATGATTGACGAACAAGAAAAAATTGACAAAACATTTATATCACTTTGTGCTGATGATTATGCTTTTTTTGGTGAGATTGGATTACTAGGTCTACAGAAGCGTACCGCAACTTGCAGAGCAAAAACAGAATGTACACTTTATACTATTGATCATAAAGATTTTATGAGTATCTGCAAATTAAATCCTGAAATTGGTTTTAAAATGCTTCTTGAGATTGCAAGGAAATTGTCAGGATTATTAGAAAAAACAAACGAAGATGTATTGAAACTTACAACAGCACTGATCTATGCATTAAAAAGTTAAGAACACTTCGTGATTCCATAATGCTAATTATCACCTAATTAGCACATTAAATTGATTGAATATTATAATACTGTCGCTTCATCTAAAGATTTTAGTACAAGTATTGTTTATGTGATCTATTCACGAAAAGAAACCTTTATTGGAGAAATTATTCTTAAGAAAAAAAACCCTCTATATTCATCTGGAATTCTAGATCTGATTTTGTTTCGGGACTTTTTTCTTTATCTGAACATGCTGACATGATCACTAGAAAAATCATAAGAATTGGAAGTGTATATTTTTTCATCAATAACTCCTCACACAGTTTAATTTTTTAATAATTAAAATTCCAATTTCTTGTCAAACATAAAGTCTAAAACACTTTTTAATAAACCTCAGCAGATAATATACTTTACAAATTTCTATTACAAAAATTTATTATTTATCTGAGGTTATTATATGAGATATAAAGGGTTTTATTTTATTATTATTTTAGCTGTAATATTTATTACAGTTGTATTTTCCCCTAATATTAGTTTCTATCGTAATCACATAAATCACAAGCAATTTAAGATCTATTCTGATATCAAAATCGATGATAATATTTATAAAATATTAGATGATGTAGAAGAGAAGTTAGTAGCATCAGAGATTTATAATAGTACATTAAATTATAAAATTTTTATAAGCTCTGATTTCAAACCATACTCAATTTTTTGTCCTTCATTAAAAGATGCTTTTGCTGCAACTTACCCAATTATTAATAACATCTTTATCTCAAAAACAGATATTGAAAATAATCTAGTTGTACGAAACGCATCCGAAGATAATGAACGTTCACTTTCTAGTGTGATAACTCATGAAGTAACTCATAAGCTTATTGAAAATGAGATTGGAGTAAATGCTAATAGAAAATTACAGATTTGGAAAAAAGAAGGATATTGCGAATATATTTCAGGAGAGTCAGTACTTAATTTAAAGGCTGGAATTAATCAGGTTTACAATGGGGCAAATTCCTTTTCTCCTGCATTCGACTATTTGAAGTATCGGATATTTATTACATATCTACTTGATGTAAAAGAACATACATTTAAATCTATTATTGAAACAGAATTTGACATTCACGCTTTAGAAAAAGAATTAATGGCATATAGACATAATCATTATTGAATTGAAATTAAAAAAACAGCTTGCTCAGTTTTTTAAGGATTATTTAATTTGTTAATATAAAATGTGATGAAGGGAGATAAAATGAAGAAGACTTTAGTTTCACTATTTGTAGATAGTATTAAACAAAATTGGAATCTTGAAGCATTTACAAATTATAAAGGAAACACAATAACTTATGCTGACGTTGCGGATAGAATTTTATTTTTACATTCAATTTTCAAAAATTTTGGATTAAAAAAAGGTGATAAAGTTTCTATTATAGGCAAAAATTCCACAAACTGGGCAATAACATACTTATCAACTGTATCATATGGTGCAGTTATTGTTCCTATTCTTCCAGACTTTAAACCAGATGATACTCATCATATCGTCAATCACTCTGACTCTGTTTTATTATTTTCTGCAGATCAAATATTTGATGAACTTGATGATTCAGCGATGAAAGATCTGCTTGGGATAATTTCTCTTTCAGATTTCTCTATCTTACATTCTAATAAGAAAATAAACAAAAAGCTAATAGAAAAAGCTAACAGTGAATATTTAACTAAATTTAGCAATAATTTAACGATTGAAAACTTCCATTTGGATGAAATTAATAATGATGATTTAGCTGTAATTGTTTACACTTCTGGAACTACTGGATTTTCTAAAGGAGTTATGTTACCACATATTAGCTTAGTTGTTAACATACGGTTTGCTCAAAATAATATGCCTTTAGATCCTGGAGATACAATAGTTTCATTCTTGCCTATCGCTCATGTATTTGGATGTGCATTTGAGTTTCTCTTTCCTTTCTGCAGTGGTTGCCACATTACATTCTTAGGAAAAACTCCCTCTCCAAAAGTCATACTGAAAGCTTTTGGTGAGATTCATCCAAGATTAATTCTGTCTGTTCCACTTGTGATAGAAAAAATCTATAAGAAACAGCTAAAGCCACTATTGAGTAAAGGTTCAATTAAGATATTACTTAAGATTCCACTCACAAGGAAATTGTTGTATAAGAAAATTAAAGAGAAATTAACTGTTGTGTTTGGTTCCAGTTTCCGCGAGATAGTAATTGGTGGTGCGCCCCTGAATGCAGAAGTAGAGCAATTCCTGCATGATATCGGCTTTAGATTCACAATTGGATATGGTATGTCGGAATGTGGACCACTTATTAGTTATTCTGGATGGGAAGAATACAAATTACAATCAACTGGAAAGCTAGTAGACACAATGGAAGTTAAAATAGATTCTAAAGATCAGTTTAATATCATAGGTGAGATAATGGTTCGTGGGAAAAATGTCATGAACGGTTATTATAAACATCAAGAGGCGACAGAAAAGGTTTTAGATAAAAATGGATGGCTACGAACAGGTGATCTTGGCATAATAGATAAAGATGATTTTATTTACATAAAAGGTCGCAGTAAAAGTATGATTTTAGGACCATCAGGGAAAAATATTTATCCAGAAGAATTAGAAGCGAAATTAAATAACCTACCCTATGTTCAAGAATCAATCATCGTTGAAAAAGAGGGACAACTTGTAGCTCTTGTATACCCTAACATGGAACTTGTTGATGAAAATGGGATAAAAGAAAACGAGATTGAACGAATCATGGAAAAGAATAAAGATAAGATGAATGAAATTTTCCCAGCTTATATGCGTATTGTAAAGATAGAAATTTTTCCTGAAGAATTTGAGAAAACACCAAAAAGAAGCATTAAAAGATTCCTTTATTCATAAGTGGATGAAAAATGAAAATATTTCTAATTATCCTTTTGGTAATTGTAGTTTTAGAGGGTTTTCTCGTAAATATTTCTGGGAAGTATAACGATGGTAATATTTCTTGGAGGTCGAGTAAAACAAGAACAGATACAGGAGATGGATCGTGCGAGATTATGTATGTTAAAAGCGTTAAACTTGATACAAATATTTACAGGTAGAATATGAATATCGTTTACCCTGATTATAAGAATTCCATCGTAAATTTGGTTTCTTCTATTTTAGAAATTTATGACGTTAAAACTAATCATCCACCTTTAAAACAGCTTGATACAAAGCTTCTAAAGAAGCAAAAGAATATTATCTTTTTTGTACTTGATGGTTTTGGAATTAATTTATTGAACAAATTTGCTTCTTCTACCAAATTCCTGAATAAGAACTTCATCTCACCTATTACTTCTGTATTTCCATCAACAACAAGTGCAGCAATAACAAGCTTGATAAGTGGGAAAACTCCTTGGGAACATGGAGCAGTTGGGTGGACACTATACTTTAAAGAATTTGCAAAAAATATTGATTATCTACCAAATTGGGATTCAATTACAGGCAAAACTCAAGATGCAAACAAATACAATGTTATAGATTACGTCGGTGCTGATAACATTTTTAGCAAGATAACTGAAACGAATAAAGATGTGAAGCAGTATTATTTTACTCATGAAGAATTAAGTGAGAGTCCGAATGTTATAAGAAATTCTGGTTCTGCGCAAATTATCCCATATTCTAACAGGAAGCATCTTTTTAAATCATTGCATAAATTGATATCAAAGCCAGATTCTCAAAAAAAGCTAATCTTCATCTATTCTTCATCTCCAGATAAAATTGAACATAATAATGGTGTATATGCAGAAAAAGTAGAAACGTTCCTTAAAGAAACAGATTCTGCTTTAGAAACACTGAGTTCACAATTGTACGGAACAGATACTTCCATTCTTATTACAGCAGATCATGGTCTGATTGATGTGAATAAGTACTTTTATGTAAATGAAGATGATAAACTTTTTAACAGTATGATCATGCCAACATTCCCGGAACCAAGATTTATAAGTTTTTTTGTTAAGAAGCACAAAATGAAACAATTTGAAGAAGCGTTTAAAAAATATGAAAATAAATTTTTACTATTTGAACGTGCTGAGTTTCTTAAACACAAATTTCTCGGTTATGGTGAAATGCATCCAAAAATTGATGACTTCATTGGTGATTATCTAGCTATAGCAGTTTCAGACGCCGCTATGAAGTCGATTTATATGCAAAATGGAAAGTGGAAAAAAGAGTTTTATGCTCATCATGCCGGGCTAACTGAAGACGAGATGCTGGTTCCACTTATAAAAATTGATTGTTAAAATAAAGAAACCCTATTAGCTTTATGCCAATAAGAGATAATAAAGAGGATGATTGAAAAATCAAAATAAAGCATACATTCTTGCTGCGATAGCTGTAATATTCTGGTCAACCGCACCTACTTCATTTAAGCTAACTTTGAAATATTTGAGCACTGTAGAGATGCTGTTCTATTCGTCTCTAACAGCATCTATTGCCCTTTTCATCATTATCATTTTTCAAGGTAAAACCTCCAAAATTTTTAAGTCAGGAAAAAAAGAAGTATTATGTTCAGCCATTTTAGGATTAATGAATCCATTTTTATATTACATTATTCTATTTAAAGCTTATACTTTGTTACCAGCACAAATAGCACAACCCTTAAATTTCATTTGGCCAATAATGATTGTAATTTTATCAATCCCAATTCTTAAACAGAAAATTCCTGCAAAAAGTTTATTAGCAATTTCAATAAGTTTTATTGGCGTTTTATTAATATCAACTAAAGGTAATTTATTTAATCTCAACATCGATGAACCCTATGGAGTTATTTTAGCACTTTCAAGCTCAGTTGTATGGGCACTTTTCTTTATAATTAATGTAAAAAACAAAAATGATGAAATTATCAGACTTTTTTTAAGTTTCTCATTTGGAAGTGTTTATACGTTCATTTTGATCTTACCAAATTTTTCATCACCTCACGTTTTTGGTATTCTTGGAGCAGTTTATATAGGTCTATTTGAAATGGGAATTACTTTTATGCTTTGGATAAAAGCCTTAAAATACTCTCACACTACAGCACAAGTAAACAATCTCATATATCTAACTCCATTTATTTCTCTTGTGATTGTAAGAATTGTGATTAAAGAAAAAATATTGATCTCAAGTATAGCTGGTATAGCATTCATTATCTTTGGAATCATTCTGCAGAAAAAATTTGGTACTGAAAGAGATACCAGTAATTAATTTGTAACGTAGAGTTTTGAGTAAATATTCCTAGAGTTCAAAATTACTTTATTGCATCAAATCACGCATACCCCCAAAATTTAGAATAAAATTTTCATAATAGTTTATAATTAAGTGATTTATCAATCTAAAAAGTCTTGAAAAAGCAGTTTACAGAAATAGCTCCTCAGAGAAAAAGGACTTTATCATGAACAATTACAGTTGAAGGTCAAATTCTTTTGAAAAAAAGGGGGTATGCATGATCCGTAACCGTGAAAGTTATTGACAATTAAAAAAGAAAAAATATTTATCGAAATGAAAATTATTACATGAGAGAAAATAACTAGAATAAACATTGTACTCATAAAGATAAAAAAAGAAAATATATTAGAGTTATGGCGAACCATGAAGTTGGAGTTATGACGAACCTTTTTTAATAACTATAGGTTGGTTATGCGAACCTTTTATAAGGGCGTGGCGTGCATATGTTAGGCACATTAAAAAGACCTGAACAGAGAATGAATCTTGACAAAATAGTTGTAAAAAAATGATGTCTGAAAAATTGAATAATTGAGGTTGAAATGCCAATAATTTATGATAACATTGAAAAAAAACTGGAAGAAGGTTTAAATCACGCATTAGAAGTATCTCATAGATCAGATTTTTGCGTAGGTTATTTTAATTTACGAGGTTGGCGAAAGATTGCTTCTAATATTGATAAATGGTCTGGTGAAGAAGGTGAACAATGCAGATTGCTTATTGGTATGCAACAAACGGAAAGAGAAACTTTAAAACAATATTTTTCTTTAGATCATTCTCAATTAGTAGATCGACAAACAGCTTCCAGAATCAAGAAAAAATTGGCTTTAGATTTTAAAAAACAATTAACAATCGGTTACCCGACCAATCAAGATGAAGCAGGTTTACGAATACTTGTAAAACAACTTAAAGCAAATAAATTAGTAGTGAAACTTTATCTTCGGCATCCGCTACACGCAAAATTATATCTTGCTTATCGTGATGATAAAATAAATCCGATTATCGGTTATCTCGGAAGCAGTAATTTAACAACTTCAGGGTTGGCAAATAATGGCGAATTAAATATTGATGTTCTTGATAATGATGCTTCAAAAAAACTTTCTGACTGGTTTCAAGAAAAATGGGTAGATACTTTTTGTGTGGACATATCCAAAGAACTTATAGAGATAATTGAAGAGAGTTGGGCAGGTGAACAACTTACTCTACCATATCACATTTATCTAAAAATGGCTTATCATCTTTCTCGTGAAGCAAGAGCTGGTCTTAACGAATTTAAAATTCCAAAAGTTTTTGAAGAAGATCTTTTAGAGTTTCAGCAAAAAGCTGTTTTGATTTCTGCACATCATCTTAATAAACGAGGTGGGGTTATCATCGGTGATGTTGTTGGTCTTGGTAAAACAATTACAGCTACCGCACTTGCCAAAATATTCGAAGATGATTTCTTTTGGGAAACGTTAATCCTTTGCCCAAAAAATCTGACAGAGATGTGGGGTGATTATGTTCATAAATACAAGCTCCGTGCAAAAATATTTTCTATCTCAAGAGTATTAACAAAAGAGTTTCAAAAACTTCGTAGGTATCGTCTTGTAATTATTGATGAAAGCCATAACTTAAGAAATCGTGAGAGTAAAACATTCCGAGCTGTTCAAGAATATCTGCATTTGAACGACAGCAAAGTTATTATGCTTTCTGCAACACCATACAACAAAACATTCCAAGATTTATCTAATCAATTGAGATTATTTATTTCTGTAGATGATGATCTTGGAATTTCACCTGAAAATTATATCGAAAGCATTGGTGGTAAAATTGAATTCGAATCACGCTTTCCACATCATTATAGATCGCTTCCTGCATTTGAAAAAAGTGAAGATATTGATGACTGGCGAGAGTTAATGAGATTATTTTTGGTGCGCAGAACCAGAAGTTTCATAAAACAGAATTATGCAATAACTGATGATAAAAAACAAAGAAAGTATTTGTTATTTTCAAATGGTGACAGATCATATTTTCCCGATAGAATTCCCAAACGAATGAATTACGAGATGTCAGTTCACGATCCAAATGATCAATACGCAAAATTGTATTCTGAAAATGTTGTAGATGCAGTAAACAATATGAAACTTGCAAGATATGGTATTGGAAATTACATAAAAGATAATCCACAAGAAAAACCAACAAATGATGAATTATTTATTATAGATAATTTAACAAGAGCAGGAAAACGACTAATCGGTTTCAGCAGAACAAATCTTTTTAAAAGACTCGAAAGCAGCGGATATTCATTTCTACTTTCTGCTTACAGAATGATGCTGAGGAATTATATCTTTATTTATGCAGTTGAGAATAATCTTCCAATTCCGATTGGTTCTCAAGAAGCTAATGTGTTGGATTATTTCACAGATGAACTGGATTGGGAAAATTATACAGACAATGAGAAAACTCTAAGAATTACTACAGATGAAACAAAGATAAATGAGTTATCTGAAAAGATATACAATGAATTGGCAACAAAGCGAAAGAAAAAATTCAGTTGGATACGAACCGAGTTATTTGAGAGATCATTCAAAAAACACCTTCTTAATGATTGTGACTCTCTGACTGAGATTATAAAATTATCCGAGAATTGGAAACCCGAAAATGACAGACAATTAAATGCTTTGGAAAAGTTAATTACGCAAGAACATCCACACGAAAAAATACTAATCTTCACACAATTTGCAGACACTGCGAAATATTTGCATTCTCAACTGGTTAAGCGGGAAGTAGATAATATTTTCTGTGTAACAGGTAGTGATAAGAACCCAACTGAATTTGCACATCGTTTCAGTCCTATTTCCAATGAAAAACCAAATATCAAGAATTCCGAAGACGAAATTCGAGTTCTTATTTCTACTGATGTTCTTAGTGAAGGTCAAAACTTGCAAGATGCTCATATTGTCTTGAATTATGATCTGCCGTGGGCATTAATTCGTTTGATTCAACGAATTGGTCGTGTGGATAGGATCGGACAGAAATCGAACAGAATATTGAGCTATTTCTTTTTCCCGGAAGATGGTATTGAAAACATTATTCGGTTGAGAGAAAAACTTGATAATCGTTTGGAAGAAAACGCTGAAGTTGTAGGTTCAGATGAACGATTTTTTGAAAATCAGAATAATACCATTCTGGAAAATTTATATCACGAAAAATCTGGAATATTGGATGAAGAAGACAGCGAAATTGATCTGGCATCTTTTGCTTTCCAGATTTGGAAAAATGCAATTGAGAAAAATCCTAACCTTAAAAAAATAATTCCAGAACTTCCTGATGTATCTTATTCAACTAAAACATTTGAAAATGAAGGTGTGCTGGTTTACACTAAAACTGCTGAGAACAATGATGTTCTCTCATGGGTAAACAAGGAAGGAGATATAATCACTCAATCTCAAATGAACATCCTGAAGGCTGCAGCGTGTGAACCGAAAACAGAAGCTGTTCAACGGCTCGATAATCATCATCAATTAGTAAAACAGGGAGTAGAAGTTGCTCATATTATAGAAAAAGAAATTGGTGGAACATTGGGCAGAAAGAACAGTGCTAAATACAGAACTTATATGCGGATTTCACAATACTGCGAAAAATATCCTTTGTTCGTTACCACAGAACTTAAAAATGCAATTGATGATATTTTCAAATTTCCACTCAAAGAATATGCTCGTGAAACATTGAACCGACAATTAAAAGCAGGAATCGAAGATGCAGAATTAGCTGAACTTATTGTTTCTTTGCGAGAAGAAGAAAGACTTTGTATTATCGGGAAACAGAAACATAAAACAGGTGAACCACAAATTATTTGCTCTCTTGGGTTAAAAAGTAAATAACTTCGGAATGTTCAGCTTGCTGATCTTCCGAATGTTATGGCGGTTGAAAGTGTTCAACATTCCGAAGAGCTTCGCACATTCGGAAGTTGTGGAAAGCATTCGGAAGTTGATCGAAAGGAATAAAATATGATATATGATGAAGGTTGTTACTATCATCTCTACAATAGAGGTTGTAACAAAGAACTGATTTTTCAGGAAGAACAAGATTATCAAAAGTTACTACAAATTATTACTGAATCTAAAATCGATGAATATTTAGAATTATGTGCTTTCTCTTTAATGCCAAATCATTATCATTTATTGGTGAAACAAATATCTTCCAAACCAATATCAGGTTGGATACAATTTATATTTAATCGTTATGTGAAACAATATAACATCAAATATAATCGTTGCGGAACGCTATTTGAAAGCAAGATAAAAGTAAAACTAATTGATAAACTTGAATATTTAGGAAATACAATTCATTATATTCACAATAATCCCAACTCAGATTTTTTATTGAAGTATTGCTCTTTGAATTATCTTAAAAAAGATACAATTGTAAATCTAAATTTTTATAATGAGTTCTTTAATGATTTGACTCAATATTTCAAGCAATTTGAAGATTACAAGAAATCGACTGAGAATAAATTAATTGAGGATTACTTGTTTAATAATAAAGAGAAAAATAAATAACTTCGGAATGTTCAGCTTGCTGATCTTCCGAATGTTATTGTGTTAACATTTTCAACATTCCGAAGAGCTTCGCACATTCGGAAGTTGGAAAACATCAGATTGTCCGAAAGGTCATCCGATTGTTTTGGATGCGAAGTGAAAGTCTCAACATTCCGAAGAGCTTCGCACATTCGGAAGTTGAAAAAAAATTAGGATGAAATAATGCAGATTACCAAAGAAACTTTTAGAAAGTTAATAAACAGTTTCAATTTCAAAGAATTATTTATTGAACTTGGTTGGGATAATTATAATGACAGACAACCTCAAATTACAATAAAAGATGAAACGTACAAAATTGAAGCAGTTTCTGAGAAAAGAGGTTTTGTCATTCTGAAATGCCAGCCGAATTCAAACGGTAAAATTCCTGTTTACAACATAAGAAAGCAAATTGAAAATAAAATATCCAAACATCATCAGGAACATCTTATTATTTTTGGTGATGCTGCAAATAACGAACAAATCTGGCAGCTTACAATTCGTGAAGAAGGAAAACCGACCTTAACAAGAGAAACAAAATACTATTCGCATCAAGCTCCGGAACTGATCTATCAGAAACTCAGCGGTTTATTCTTCTCGTGGGATGATGAAGAAAATATCAGCATCGTTGATGTGAAACACAGAGTAAAAGAAAACTTCAATAGAAATTCTGAGAAAGTAACCAAGAAATTCTATCAGGAATTCAAGAATAATCATACTGTTTTTATAGATTTCATCGAAGGCATTACGGAAAATATTGATAAAGATTGGTATGCTTCTTTGATGCTGAACCGTTTAATGTTCATCTATTTCATTCAAAAGAAAGGATTTCTGGATGATAACAAAAACTATCTGACAGATAAATTGAAGCAAACCAAAGCAACACGTGGAAATGATGAATTTTATACTTTCTATCAGGATTTTCTAAAAATTCTTTTTCATAAAGGTTTGGGTGCAATAAAACGAAATGATAAACTAATAAAAGAGATTGGGAAAGTGCCATATTTGAATGGTGGTCTATTTGATGTTCACGAATTAGAAAACAAATACACCAACATAAAAATTAAAGATGATGCTTTTGAAAAACTTTTTGCCTTTTTTGATGAATACGAATGGCATCTCGACACGAGACAGGAATCTACAGGAAAAGAGATAAATCCTGATGTTATTGGTTATATTTTTGAGAAATACATAAATGATAGAGCTGCAATGGGAGCCTATTATACAAAGCCAGATATAACTGAATACATAGGCAAAAACACGATCATTCCCTTTATCTTTGATGAAGTTAAAAGACATTATCCCAAAGCTTTTAAACCAGATGAGTATATTTGGCAGATGCTTTCACTGAGCAGTGATAAATATATTTATGATGCAGTGAAATTCGGTGTTCCGCAAAAGAAAGATATTTTTGCCGATCTACCCGAAGAAATAAAGAAAGGTTTCCGATCTGACATTGAAAATAAAATTGTTACTGATTCGGAAGAAACTCACCTCTTTGAAATCCGTAAAGTATGGAATAAAAAAGCTCCTGCCGATATTGCCCTTCCCACCGAAATTTATCGGGAACTTATCGAACGCCGAAAACGATATACCGAAGTAAAAGCAAAAATTGAAAACGGTGAAATCACTCAAATAAACGATTTCATCACTTACAATTTGAACATTCGCCAATTTATCCAGGATATTATTGCCGATACCGATGATCCATTTCTAATAAAACATTTTTATGATGCTATAAAGAAAGTTACAATTCTCGATCCCACTTGCGGTTCGGGTGCTTTCCTGTTTGCTGCTCTTAATATTCTCGAACCGCTTTATGAAGGCTGTTTGAGCAGAATGAAACAATTTACGGATGAAAGTCTTTCGACGATCAAAGATTTTAAGACAATAATTGAAAATGTGGATTCTCCCAAACATCCTAATTTGCAGTATTTCATTTATAAATCCATTATTCTGAATAACCTGTTTGGTGTGGATATTATGAATGAAGCGGTGGAAATTGCCAAACTGCGTTTATTCCTGAAATTGGTTTCTACTGCGGATGTAGATTATAAAAAAGATAATTACGGTTTGGAACCTCTACCTGATATTGATTTTAATATTCGTTGCGGAAATACATTGGTTGGTTTTGCTTCCGAAAGTGAATTTAAAAAAGCGGTTGAATCGATTGAACCTTTATTTGCTCCAGATATTATTAAAGATTTTGAAGATGAATTTAATGTGATTGCCAAAGCTTTTAAGCGTTTTCAAGATGTTCAGCTAATTCCCAATTTAGGTGAAGAATCACACACAAAAGCAAAAACCGAATTGCAAGGAAGATTAAAAGATGTTAACGATAAATTGAATGAATATCTATCTTCGAATTATGGTATTAGTGACAGAAAAAGCCAGAAGAAAAAATATGATAACTGGCTTGACACTCACCAACCATTCCACTGGTTTTCTGAGTTTTATGAAATAATGAGCAAAGGTGGCTTTGATGTGATTATCGGAAATCCACCGTATGTGCAAACTTCAAAAATCGAATATAATATCCATTTTTCAATTACTCTTTTCTCAAACATCTTCGCCTATATTCAAACAAGATGCATTGATCTTATACATAAACATAGCTTTTCTGGATTAATTATTCCAATGAGTTTTACATCTATACGTGATTTTTTAGAACTTAGGAAAAATATTCAAAATTCATTTGAAACTATATACGCAACAAATCATTCAATAAGACCATCATCACTCTTTACAGGTATCTCTCAAAGAGTATCCATTATAATATCACTTGGGAAAAATAAAACCAATAAATACGTATATTCAACTTACTATATAAGATCAAAAGATTTCAAAAAACTCTTCGAGAGTATTTCGTATGAGTTATCTGACCTTGAAAGCAAACGGGATTATCTTATTCCAAAAATAGGGAATAATATTGGTAAAAATTTGTGGCGAAAAGTTAATTCTGACAAGCCAACTTTTAATAGAATATTATTAAAAAAAGAATCTTCTCTATTTTTAAAAGATTATGGGGAAACATATTGGGTCTTTCCTTTTAAATTTCTACCATATTTGACTCCTTTAAAATCATTTAAAGAATTGAAAATAGATTCAAATTACATCGATAGTGTTTTTTGTGCTTTAAACTCTACAATTCATTATTTCTTCTATTCAGCAATATCTGATTGTTGGCATTTTGGGAATTGGCATTTAAACGAATTTCCTCTTGATTATCAAAAGTTAAATTTTGATTTCAAAGCTTTGGCAATTCAAATAGAAAATTCATTTAAAAATAATCGCATAACTAGATTCGATAAAAGAGCAAATGGAAATATTTTTGAGTATAAAATTAATAAATCTAAATCCCTCATCGACAAAATCGACAGAGTATTAGCCCAGCATTATGGTTTCACAGAAGAAGAGTTAGATTTTATCATCAATTATGACATCAAATACAGAATGGGTAAAGAGCTGGCAGCGTATGTTGATGGTAAGTTGTAACTTCGGAATGTTCCCGATAAATCGGGATCTTCCGAATGTTAATGTTGAGAGTGTTTCCAACATTCCGAAGAGCTTCGCACATTCGGAAGTTGAGAAATATTCGGAAGTTGTGGGAAAATATCTTATTTGACAGATAATGGAGAAACTTATTATTTGAAGCTGTAACTTGTTGTAATATATAGATATCTTTATTTGATGGTTATTTGATGGGAGAAGGAAAATGACGGAAAAAGTTGATGCACGTAAATTTATGGAAATGGCAATAGAAGTAATGAATAGTTCCATTCAAGAACCACGAGATGACAAAGTGAGCCCCAAGGTTGGTGCTGTATTAATCAAACCAGATGATACAGTAGAGACAGCCTATCGTGGAGAACTTCGTCACGGAGATCACGCAGAATTTGCTCTTCTGGAACGAAAAAACAGATCAGTTAAATTAGATGGTTCGTATCTTTTTGCTACATTGGAACCTTGTGCTCCAGGAGCAAGAAAATTTCCCAAACTTAGTTGTGCCGAAAGAATCGTGAATGCAAGAATAAAAAAAGTATGGATCGGAATCGAGGATCCTGACCCGACTGTAGATAGAAAAGGAATTAAATATCTTATTGATAATGGGGTCGATGTGGAAATGTTTGATTCTGATTTGCAAAAGCAAATAAGAAAAACTAACAAACAATTTATTGAAGAAGCGGAACAACGAGCTAAACAAGCAAAAGAAGAAAAAGCAGAAATAGTTCTTTCAGAAAAAGAGAATGTAGAATCAACAGCAGTTCTAAAGGATTTTTCGCAAGACACAGTAGAAACCTTTATTCTTAAAGCAAAACTTAATGTGAAATTTGATTCCGAGGAATTCCATCGTATATTTTTACAGCTTGGATTATTAGCAAAACCAGAAAAAACATATCTTCCAACGGGTTTAGGGTTACTTCTTTTTGGTCAAAGACCTCAATTGACTTACCCCAATGCACTAATAAGAGCAACTTTTAAAAGTAACCAAAGTGAAGATATCGAAACTATTGAAGGTCCTTTAACTGAACAAGCAGATAAAATCATAAAATGGTATAAAAATAATATCGGTAAGCATATAGACCGCTCTGATGTTCATCGCAAGGATATTTATGATTATCCGATTGAGGTATTTATAGAAGCAATTATCAATGCGATAGTTCACCGTGATTACGACATTGAAGGAGCTCCAATTTATTTTGAGATTAATGATGATGCGATAATTATTAAAAGTCCTGGTAGTCCTGTGAAACCTATCACACTTGAACAAATCCAGAAATTCAGTGCTCCGTCTCTAAGCAGGAATCCCAAAATTATGTATATTTTTGATCAACTTGAATTGGTGGAACAGCGTGGTCTTGGTTTTGATACAATTAAAGAATTACCTGAGAAGTATGGTTTACCACTTCCAATTGTAACATTCGAAGCCCCATATCTGATTGTAAAATTTCCAAGGAGTATTGCTGCATTGAGAAAGATTAGAACGCAAGAAGATCTTTCAAATTTATCTGATTCTGAACTGAAAGGTTATGAGTGGATGAAAAGCGTAGAAACATTCAAAAGAAAAGATTATGAGATACAATTTAATTTTGATACCAAGAAAGCAGAAAGACATATAACACATATGGTAAAAATGAAACTATTAGAAAGAAAAGGTTCTGGGCCAGGTACTTATTATGAAGTTATCCCGACAGAATAGTACCTCATGTGTCGCGATAGGTGTCTTAATGTCTTTAAAATTTCATTAATCGCGACATAAAAGCCTGTGAATGTCGCGATAGAAAAAGGATGAATGATGTTCAAAAGTTTGAGAATGTTTATTTATAGGCATTTGCGTATAATAAATCTATATAACATAGACACTGTTAGATGAAAATGTCTATGTCGCGATAGGTGAAAAATGAACTATTTAGGTAATAAGGAAATTTTGAAACAGCATAAAGTTGCTTTTTTCTGTTCACAAAAATGTACATCTCATCTAATTCTAAAATCTTACGATTGGGCAATAGAACAGCGTGATAAAGGTATTTGTGTAATTTCAGGTTTTCATTCCAAAATCGAAAAAGATATTCTGGATTTTCTTTTAAAAGGAGCTCAACCGATTATTATGGTCTTAGCAAGAAATATGAAGAAACGGTTTCCACCCGAACAACGAAAAGCAATTGAAGAAAATCGTTTGTTGGTAATTTCTCCATTTGATGATAATATTACTCAGAATTCTAAAGAATCTTGCTACAAAAGAAATGAAGTAATACTAAGAATCGCAGATGAAGTCGTTGTTGCCTTTGCTACTAAAAACGGAAAACTTGAGGAATTGCTGAAGATTGATAGAAGCGGAAAAAATTTTGAAGTATGGTAAAGAAAAGAAATGTGCCTAACAAAAGTGCCCACAATCAGCAAGAAGAAAAGCAGGCAGAGCGTGGCAGCTGCCAAACATTAGGCGAATTTAAAAAAATTGAGGAGATGTTTGAACATTTTATGATCTACCAAAGATCTGTTGAGCGAATACTGGGAGCCCCTCCAGATTCTTTTCAAACATTTGATAAAGATTTTTTTGATGCTTTCAAAACAGCTTATATAGGCTCGAAATGAAAAAAACAATAACCCTGTTCATCTTCACATTGTTTATAACCTCTATAAATTGTATTGAAATAGATTTGAATCATTATATATTATCAACCACGACTTTATCTGATGATCATGAATTTGAATCATCTCTGCTATACAGACCTGAACTTGGAATAGAACTATTCAGGCATGATAATATTGTAGTAGATAGTGAGATTTCATACGATTTTAATTTATCATGCAAAAATAGTGAATTGGAACTTTCTTCAAAATTATATAGAAGCTGGCTTAGATATTCTTCGTCTCAAACAGAATTGAGAGTGGGATTACAAAAAATTAATTTTGGACCCGCTCAAATTCTTCGTTCACTTCAATGGTTCGACAGTATCAATCCTAAGGATATTTCTCAAACTACCGAAGGTGTAAAAGCACTTCTTGGAAGATACTATTTTGTGAATAATGCAAATATCTGGTTGTGGGGCGTTTGGGGGAATCGTAATGAAACCTCGTTCGATAAATTCTTTCATGAAGAAGATAATCTTGAATTTGGCGGAAGGATCCAATATCCTTTCCAATATTGTGAAGCAGGCTTTTCTGTTCATCACAGTCCAACAGTTTTACAGTCTTTTGATAACGAAACAAAATATGGTATTGATCTGCGTTGGGATATGACATTAGGCTTCTGGATCGAATCATGTTTAAATGTTTATAACAGATTAGAACAAAACAACTATTCACGATTACTTAGTTTAGGAACAGATTACACATTTGGGATAGGAAATGGGATTTACAGCTTGTTTGAGCATCAATATTTTTCGGAAGTGCAAGAAGATATCTGGAAACCAACTGATAGATCTGGAGCAAGTTCATTATTGATCAGCTATCCTCTTGGAATGTTCGATTCTGTAAGAAGCATATTAACCTATACTTGGCAACCTGAATTGTATAATTGGTTTTTATCTTATAATCGTAATTATGATTATCTTTCAATATATTTGAATCTCTTCTGGAATTCAGATCAAAATAATTCGCAAAATATCGATAAAGAAAGTGGAGCTTCAGTTCAATTAATGTTGGAAACAAAATTCTAGTAAAATATGAGGAGTAATTATGGCTCTTATCAAGATCAATGAAATGTTCAAAAGTTATCCAATAGGAAAAGGAAAATTCACTGCATTAAAAAATATTGATCTGAAGTTTGAAAAAGGTGAATTTACAGGGATAGTAGGTCCTAGCGGCTCTGGTAAAACAACTCTGCTAAATATTATAGGCTCACTTGATGTTCAAACAGAAGGCAAAGTAGAAGTAATGGGAAACGAGGTAAAATCTTTGTCTGCTAAACAATCTTCACGATTACGAAGTGAACATATTGGGTTCATCTTCCAAACTTACAATCTACTGCCGGTATACACAGTTTATGAAAACGTTGAATTCCCGCTTATACTTTTGGGGATGTCTGCTGTGGAACGTAAAAAGGCAGTTTCAGATGCATTGAAATGGGTTGGGCTGACCGATAAAATTAAATCACGTCCTGCCCAGCTTTCCGGTGGAGAATGCCAGCGTGTTGCCATTGCCCGTGCTATTGTAAAAAAACCTTCGCTGGTTTTGGCAGATGAACCCACAGCTAATCTTGATGCTGAAAATTCGCATCATATTCTTAAGACAATGAAAAAATTAAACGAAGAGCTTGGAACTACATTTATTTTCTCCACACACGATGCAAAAGTAATTTCCTATCTCAAACGAAAGATCACCCTGGTTGATGGCAAAGTTTCTAATGATGAAATAATTAATGGAGGTTGAATATGATCTTAAAATTAGCAACTAAAAACATATTAGGAGCTGGCTTAAGGACATGGTTAAACATATTCATACTATCGCTCTCATATTTCGTTATAATCGCCCTTCAAGGTTTTTATGTGGGATGGCAGGATGATGCTGCACGTGAAATGAAAAATTGGGATTTAGCTGGTGGGCAATATTGGCAGGAAACTTACGACCCTTATGATCCATTCACTTTGGAAAATAGTCATTCTATAATTCCAGAAGAGCTACAGAAGCAGATTGACAACGGAGAAGCAATTTCAATTCTCTTTGCTCCAGCTACGATCTATCCTGATGGAAGAATGCGTAATATTGTGCTTAAGGGAATCGATCCGAATCAAAGTCTTATAGAACTTCCCACTAAATATTTGGTAAATTCTAACAATGAAATAAATTGCATCATCGGCTCAGGATTTGCAGATAATCTGAACATTAAGCAAGGAGATTATATAGTTTTACGCTGGCGAGACAAAAACGGAACTTATGATGCTCGTGATATAAAAGTTTCTCATATTTTTTCAACAACTGTAATCACGGTAGAAAGCAATCAGGTTTGGATATCGCTTCCAATTCTACAGGAGATGTTGGATCTTCCAAACGAAGCAACTATAATCACAATAAAAGATGAAATGTTCGATCAGGAAATAACTGGCTGGCAATACAAAAATTTAGATATATTACTTATTGACCTTACAAACATGATCAAAGCCAAAACCATTGGTTCATCTATCATGTACATTCTCATGTTGTTCCTGGCTATGCTGGCAATTTTTGATACCCAGGTACTTGCTATATTCCGTCGCCGTAAAGAAATTGGAACTATGATGGCAATGGGAATGACTCGGCCCAAGATAATCCAACTATTTACATTGGAGGGTATTCTACACGCTATATTAGCAATTTTTATGGGAGCCGTTTATGGTATCCCTTTATTGAATCATTTCCAAAAAGTAGGAATGCAAATTGGAATGGATGCAAAAGAATGGGGTTTGAGCGGTTTGGATGATGCTCTTTATCCGGTTTATGGTTGGAAACTAGTTTTGGGAACAATTGTATTAGTCTTAATTACAATTACAGTAGTTAGTTTTCTTCCTACTAGAAAAATAGCGAAACTAAAACCAACTGATGCATTACGCGGAAAGATGACAAAGTGAGGAATATATTATGTTAAAATTCTTAGCAATCGGCGTCTTGAGGGATCGCTCCAGAAGCTTCTTCCCTATCCTCATCATCTCAGCAGGTGTGATGCTAACTGTTCTATTTTACAGTTGGATAAATGGCTATACAATAATGCTGATAGAGGAAAATGCCCGTTTCGAAACTGGGCATGTAAAGATAATTACCAGAGCATACAACGATATGATCGACCAAAAACCTTTTGATCTGGGATTGATGAATGTGAGTGAAAAAATTAGAACGTTATCCAATGAATATCCTCAAATGCATTGGCAACCTCGTATTTATTTTGGTGGTTTACTCGATCTACCTGATGAGACAGGAGAAACATTAAGTCAGGGTGAAGTTTTTGGATTTGGAGTTGATCTTTTCTCAGATTCCTTCGAACAAGATCTTTTGAATTTGAAGGAAGCAATTTCAAATGGAAATCTCCCAACTAAACAGGGAGAAATACTTATCAGCCAGGAAATTGCAGAAAAACTTGGAGTAAATATTAATGATAAAATAACGATAATCGGGAGTACAATGTATGGTTCGATGGCTATGCATAATTTCACAGTAGCCGGTATGGTTAGATTCGGGGTTCAAGCTATGGATCGTGGAGCGGTTGTAGTAGATATATCTGATGTACGTACTTTTTTAGATATGGAAGATTCTGCCAGTGAAATACTAGGTTTCCTACCTGTATACGATGAAGAAACCACTTTGAAAATAGCTGCATCTTTTAATGAAATATACAATGATGAAACTGACGAGTTTTCTGAAGTAATGTTGCCACTCAAAAAACAAGGTCAGATGGAGTTTTTACTAAAAACACTGGATGAACGCATGGGAATGTTTATCTTTATATTCATATTTGTCATGTCACTTGTTTTGTGGAATTCCGGATTGATGAACGGAATTAGAAGATATGGTGAAATTGGTGTTCGGCTGGCAATTGGAGAGAGTAAGGGACACATCTACCGTTCATTAATATTGGAATCTTTTCTTGTTGGAATTGTAGCTACCATTATTGGAACAGCAATCGGGCTTGGATTCTCTTACTTCCTCCAATATAATGGAATAGACATTTCTTCCATGATGAAAGATGCGAAAGTGATAATGAGTTCAACCATGCGAGCTCAGGTAACTCCGGCAAGTTATTACATTGGTTTCATTCCGGGTGTAATTGCATCCGTTATTGGAGCCTTATTCTCTGGAATTGGAATATATAAAAGAAATACCGCACAATTATTTAAGGAGTTGGAAACATGAAAAAGATCATTACTTTCATACTGATAGTTTTTTGTTCTGTGGTTTACGCTGAATATCCAGATGGGAATGAGATCCTCAGACAGATCGATGCAAACATGTATGCCAAAAGCATGATCTCATCTTCGCAGATGATTGTGCATGGTAGACGCGGCAGCAGAACTATGAAACTAAGATCATGGACAGAAGGTGATGATCGTTCTTTCTCAGAATACTTGGCACCACCAAAAGATGCTGGCACTAAAATGCTTAAACTTGATGACAAACTCTGGATATATAATCCTTCTGCAGACCGTACAATTCAGATTTCCGGTCACATGTTGCGTCAATCCATGATGGGTTCTGATATTTCCTATGAAGACATGATGGAAGAGAATGAGTTAACAGAGGTTTATTCTGCAGAAACAATCGGAGAGGAGATCTTTAATGATGTTGACTGTTGGAAGTTGGAGTTAACTGCCATTGTTGATGAAGCACCATATCATGTAAAAAAAGTTTGGATCGATAAAATAAAGTTGATACCTTTAAAAGAAGAACGATATGGCAAAAGTGGTAAACTGCTTAAAACAACAGAGATTTTAGAAGTAATGCAAATTGGTAAACGCTGGTATCCTAAAAGGATGATTTTTAAAGATGTTCTTAAAAAAGGCAAAGGTACAGAATTTATAATTGATGATATTCAGTTCGATGTTGACATTCCAGAAAGTAGATTCTCTAAAGCTGCGTTAAGGAAGTGATCTGATTCAATAAAATAAATTTCGTCATATGTATACAGATTAATTTGCTTATTAAATATTCTTTGTTATTGTATATACATTAATGGAGGATAAATGAAATTTACTGAAACTGCGATAGAGATGGAAGAATTAACACAAAATTATTATATAGATTTGGCTGAAAAATGTGCTGCTAATGAGGGATTGAAAAGCATACTTAAAATGCTGGCAAAAGATCACGAACAGCATATGGTGAAGTTTAAGCAAATGTCTGAGCATGAAAGTACGGAGTTTAAGAATACTGCTGCCTATGAAACAACTATAGACTTTTTCCGAAATCTGCAAAAAGATAAAGAGACATTCAGTTGCGATATTGACCAGCTAAATATGTATAATAAAGCACTTGATCTGGTTGGGAAGAAACTGGTGTTTTATAATAAGTGTGTATCTGATCTGGAAAACAAAGCAAATCAAGTAATTCTGAAAGAGATAATTAAAGAGGAGAACCAACATAGATTTGTTTTACACAATATCATCGAAATGATCAGTAGACCCATGGAGTGGATTGAAAATGCTGAATTCAATCATTTGGATAAATATTAATTATGTACCTTAGCTCCACTAGATAAATTTAATCTTCCAAAGATCTTCATTTAATTGTTATATTATTGCTGATCTTTGGAAGATTTTTTAAGGATTTCCTATGGATATAATGGCTCACTCTTTATGGTCACTGGTTTTACTGCCGGGTCCACCCTCAATTGCTAAAGTTGCCTTTGGAATTGCTCCGGATGTTGCAGTTTTTGCTACCAGCTTAACTGTGCAAGCAGTTAAAGGTAAGATGCAACCTCGTTTTAAAACCAGAGGAGAGATGATGGAGTGGTACAACAAAAAAGAAAATCGCTGGGTTATAAATTTGTATAAATGGACCCATTCCCTGTTAATCTGGAGTATTATTCTCATTCCGATTTTTGTCTATTATCATTTCTATCTAAATCAAACACCCTGGTTCTTACTAGCTGCTCCCCTGCATATTCTTATGGATATTCCAACTCATACTAATAATTCATTTCCAGTTCAATTTCTAACACCACTTTCTACATTTAAAGTAAATGGAATGCACTGGTCAAAACCCTTGGTATTTATTGGAAATTATGTTTTGATAATTATTGTTATTTATTTCAGAGTGTTTGTGTTAAAGAAATAGTTTTAAGCAGTTTTATCTTTTTCCTTTTAACTGCTGAATTTGTGATATTGGCTTTTGTATTGAATGATATATGTGGAATAATCTCATTATAGTTATCATCTATTCTTGTAGATTTAGGTTTTTGATTCGATTATATTTTACTTTTACTTTTTGTATTATTTACAATCCTTTTTGTAACAAACTTTGAATTCATCAATCTGGCTACTGCCATGTAATTTGGTTTAAACTTTATCTGGTTGCCAACCTTGAATTTTTTATTTCTTTTAGTTCCCAAATCATAAACTGTCATATCTGAGGTAGTTCCAATAAATTTTATATCCTTATCCTTGGGAGTTATATCATCCGTATTTACATCCAGTACACCAAAATCCAACACAGCTTTATAACTCATTTCTTCATCTGGCATTTCATGTGCATGTCCTACATTACCTTCACTTATAACTCCATCCGGAGCTGTTTCTTTATGTTCCATTTCAATAATATTTGCATCAAATTCGAAAACATCCATAGAAAGATTTTTGAACTTCTTGCCATTGAGTGGACTATCTCCCAGAAAAATAGCTTCACCAATGCGAAAGTGATTCACAGATTTGGGAATTTTATTCTTAGCAATCAAGGGTAAGGTTATGGAGCTTCCACCGGAAATAAATTCGATTGTCTTAGAGAATTTTGCTTCGATCAATTGTTTGTAAAGAGAAAGCTGTAGAAGCTTATCAAAGGTTGGTTCCACGCCATACATGCAGCCCAGATTCGTTCCCAGCCCAATCACTTTGACATTAGAAAGTTCAAAACATTTACGATAAAAATCCATCAAGTCTTCCCGAATAACTCCTTCCCGTAATTCACCCATTTCGATCATGATGATAATGCGATGAACGATCCCTCTTTTCTTTGCTTCTACATTCAAAGCTTCGATCGTCTTGAAAGAAGTATTCAAAGATATATCCGCCACATCTATTACCGTTTTTACATATTTGATTGCAGGCGGTTTGATATACATCGTCACAATATCTGGTGCGATTTTTTTAATAGTTTTCAGGTTAGAAAGCCTGGAATCTGCAATAGAATGAATTTTCTTAATTGCTGGTAATTTTAAGATCTCTTCCAAAATTCCTCTGTGCCCTGATAAGACTTTGGTAGTTAAACTCCAATGAATATTGTTGGTATTCAAATAATCCGACAATTTTTCAATATTTTCGATAATTTTTTTAGTTCGAACTAATAATTCAGCCAAAATTCACTTCCTTATTTCTTAAAACGCATTTCGGCGTATTTGGATGTAAAACCAAGATGTTCATACAGTTTTTTGGCAGGATTATCAAATTCCACATGCAGAGCCACATCGCCTTTTGCCTTATCAATTGCCTGTTTAATAAGTTTGCTGCCAATTCCTTGTCCTCGGTTTTCTGCATCAACTGCTATATAGACCAGGAAATTTTCTGGGATATAACCGATCATACCTGTTTCTATTATCACGACTACACCCAGGAGCTTATCATCTTCTAATGCGCAAAGAATAAAACCACCTTCACTTTCTTCTTTTGAAAACACATAATCCAGACATTTTTTTATATCTTCTTTTGAATCACGAAACCGATCTAAATGTTCATATAAAAAAATCACGATCATCTCATGTGTTAAAATATGCTTCAAATTGCTATAAAATTCAAAATACAAAATAAAATCCTCTTCCTATTTAGATCAGCAAAACTCTTCAAAAAGTTAACGATATTTACAAATGAAATAAAATTACTAAAAAAACATAAATTCAAAAAATCGTGAGAGGAGTGTGACGTCAAGGATGTTTTTATTTAATCAATGTAAAATAACGGATTGTTAAATGGTCTATTATTAAGTTAATTACGTTTTATTGAAGTATTTAGTATATCCTTTGGAAGTTAAATTAATTACGCATAAAAACTGAACTTTTATATATTGGAGTTATCATAACTCTGGATAATTGTAGAATTCAAAGAATGCCAAGAGCATAAACAGTTTAAGATCTTTTCTGGTAATACTCTGTTTCTTACCGGCTATTTTAATATAGATATTCAATAAAACTGATGCAATCACAAGCAGCAGGAATACTATTGTTATTGGTCTGTAAACTAGAAATGCCTGTTTAAACCAGACAAAACTGAAACCCCAGAAAAGTGCTGCCAGAGTTGCTGCCGTATAAACCCATATTTTATCTATTTTCATTTTTCCTCTATTTAGAATTGTTTATATTTTTTCCCCTTTTTAATTGTCAATTGCTTTAGGAAAATGAATTTAGTTTGACATAAAAGAATTGAAAAGCAAGTTGAGAAATGAAATGAATAGAGGGTGTGTTCATTGGAAAATTTACGGGGACACAAATATTTTGACCAATTATACACACTAATAAAATTGGAAAAATTGATGTAAGTATTGAACAAATGGTGGCATTATGAGTAATGAATTTAATATTGATGAGTTTATTGAGAAAAGTGTTAAAATAGTACATATTACTGATTGGAGAAAATTCAAAAATAAAGAGCTCAAGGTTTACATTCCAATGCTTACATTCAATTTGAATATACCTTTAAATACACCCATTATATTAGATGAAGCCCCTTCTGCTGGCAGTAAATTTGTTAATACAGAACTTTTAGAAAATAATCAATTTTTAAGAATCTTTGTTAATAAGAATGATTGCGAAGATTATCTAAGATTTACCGGCTTAAATAATGCTATCAATGAAGATATGAAGTTTGGGAAAAGCTATTTAAATTATTTCACATTTAGCGGTTCATATGGGTCAAATGACATTAAGTTTATATTAGATAATTGTAAAAGAGGTAGATTAGGTCCATTAAATTTGGAAAATTATTTACATCATCTTTCTTTAGAAATGACAATAAAAACTATTGAAGCTTGTCTATTTTTTAACCCAAGTTTTTTGGACACTAATTGGTACAAACAGCTTCATGATTCGTTTGGAATTACTGAAGATAATTTTACATCAACAATGTATAATAAGCTAAGAGACAATCTAAGTGAAGTTTGGGATAGACATACTATTTATGAATTTCTCATAAAAAATAATTTTATGAAGTTAAATTTTATTTTTGATTTTGGATGCAATAGTAATCACAGTATTTCTCCTAGGGATGTGTGTGATGATATTCCAGATAATACAGGTGAACTTCACTTATTACATAACAACTTTATTTTTGAATATCTAGATTATAGTAGAATTTGGTTTAAATATAATTAGAGGAATTAAAAAAATTGAATTACAATTATTAGTTACTGTTTATAAAAATGTTTCAAACTTACCTTTATCATAATTAGTCGTAAGGAACATCTTGCGAAATAGATATAATTTTAATAATTTATAGGATTAGTATTGTATGAATAAAAAAGATTTTTTACTGTTTTTAGAAATTGCTTTAGGTAAACTTATTAGTCGGGAAGATAATATCATTGAAAGAAAATTATATGAAGTTTGCATAAACCATAGATTTGCAATTTATTTGAATAATGAACTAATAAAATGTAATAGTTATAAATGGTTAGAAGTTGATTTAGAATATAACAAAAATTATGATAAAAAGAAAGAAATACTTACTGATAAAGGAAAAGAATCTATAAGACCCGATATACTTATTCACCAAAGAGAAAACAATTATAATAATATGGTAGCAATTGAATGTAAAAAAAATTATATGAATAAAAAAGATAGAACAAAATTATTAAAATTATTAGACGATCCATTCAATTATCGTTTAACTTGTTGGATATCTTACCTACCTGGAAAAATTTATATGTTGATTAAGTTATTTGAAAAAAACAGAATTTATTCATATCATTTTGATAAAAAATCGAATAAACTAAAATTAAAGAAAGAAGAGGTTTATAATACTTATATTTATCAATAATCATGTTAGCAAAGCTCAGCTTTGCTTTCAAGAATAAACGAGTAAACAAACAAAAAGCCCTGCTCGCTAAGCAACACAGGGGAGCACTCGACTCAGGATAATTTTTTAGATTGTTATTTGGTAATAAACGCACTTGAAACTTGGCTAAACTTGTCCTAAGCTCCGCAGGAGTCTTGGGATAAGTTGGCTTTTGAGAGATCGATTACCTGGTGGTTAGGCGGTATCGACTTAGCACATGATCCTTTGGACATGTGCCAAATCTCGTGAAACTTGTCCTAAGTTCCTGTAGGAGTCTTGGGATAAGTTGATTTGTTGGTTGGAGGAGTCATGAAATGCTCATCGATTGAGTTTATCAAAGATAATTGTTTTCATTTTTACAATCGAGCAGTAGATGGTAAAATACTGTTTTTCGAAGATGA
>Ga0307988_1000230_pt1 | contig 42539 bp, 45 predicted proteins | sample EllFjometagen183_FD_203166 | JGI IMG/M metagenome (GOLD analysis project Ga0307988, IMG submission 203166) | Marine microbial communities from Ellis Fjord, Antarctic Ocean - #183 | ecosystem: Environmental > Aquatic > Marine > Unclassified | place: Southern Ocean | collected 2014-10-08 | reverse complement strand
ACATCAAAATCAAACCAGTTTTCATTTTTGATTTTATCTGACAAATCCGCTGCTCCAACATAGTCAGCTCCTGCAGCTTCAGCTTCAGCAGCTTTTTCGCCTTTGGCAAAAACAAGAACTTTCAAAGTTTTACCTGTTCCGTTAGGAAGAACGACAGCTCCCCTAACCTGCTGATCAGCATGACGTGAGTCAACACCGAGTCGGATATGGATTTCTACAGTTTCATCAAACTTTGCTTTCGCGGTTTTCTTGATGAGCTCCATTGCTTCAATGGTATCATACTGCTGAGCATTGTCATACAATGCTGCACTATCCTTGTAGTTTTTTCCTCTTTTCATTTCATCATCTCCTTGTGGTACGCTTTACCCGGGAATAAATCCCTCCCACTTCGGTACATCAGTCTTCTACGACGATGCCCATGCTCCTTGCCGTTCCGGCTACCATACTCATAGCTGCTTCAATGCTTCCAGCGTTTAAGTCAGGCATTTTAAGCTCTGCTATTTTTCTAACTTCCTCTTTGGAAATAGTTGCTACTTTTTCCAAGTGAGGTACACCGGAGGCGCTTTCAAGGTTGCATGCCTTTTTCAAAAGGACCGCTGCCGGAGGAGTTTTTGTGATGAACGTAAAAGACCTGTCTGCGTAGACTGTGATTACCACAGGGATAATAAGTCCCATGTCTCTACGTGTCTTTTCGTTGAACTCCTTGCAGAATCCCATGATGTTTACACCATGCTGGCCCAAAGCTGGTCCTACCGGTGGAGCCGGTGTTGCTTTACCTGCAGGAATCTGCAGTTTAATCAACCCAATAATTTTCTTAGCCATTTAATCCACCTCCCAATTCTTTAAGTTAAAGGATTATCTGTATTTGTCCATACTCCAGTTCAACGGGGGTTTCCCTGCCGAACATAGAAATTAGTACCCTAATTTTGCGTCTGTCCCCATGAACTTCCTCCACTGTGCCAACAAAGTTTTCAAGCGGTCCGTCTATGACCCTTACATTGTCGCCCACATTGTAGTCAACTACGGTTTCAACTCCTTCGAGTCTCATCGACTTGACTTCATCAGGTGAAAGCGGGACTGGTTTTGCGGATGGTCCTACAAAACCAGTAACACCCCTGGTATTTCTTACGATGTACCAGGATTCATCGCTCATAACCATTTTTACAAGCACATAGCCGGGAAAGATTTTTTTAAATGATACTTTTCTCTTCCCGCCCTTATCTTCAATAACTTCTTCCATGGGAACAACTACTTCAACGATGTAATCCTGCATTCCCCTGTTTTCCACTATTTTTTCGAGGTTAATCTTAACTTTGTTCTCATAGCTTGAATAAGTATGAATTACATACCACTTCGCCTGATCACTTATTTTAGGTTCCTCAGTGCTCTCTTCAACAGTCTGGTTGTTGTTTTCTTCAATATTCATTAACATCCGACTCCCGTCAAATTACTATTTCAATAGCAGATTGATAAGTGATGAAAGACCCCAGTCAAAAAACCAAATAATCATACCAACAATTGCACATACTGTGATAACTGTAATTGTATTCTTAGTTAACTGTTCTCTTGTGGGCCAAACCACTTTCTTCAGTTCCTGAAATATTTCTTTAAAAAAACCTGTAAATCTTGATTTTTTTGCAGCTGCCATATCAATTTACCTCTGTCTGTCTAGTTTATCTAGTTTCCTTATGTAGTGTATGCTTCTTGCAGAATTTACAATACTTGTTTAACTCCAACCTATCGGGAGTTGTCTTCTTGTTTTTTCTGGTAGTGTAGTTCCTCTGTTTGCATTCCGTACATGCCAGTGTTATCTTGTCTCTCATTTCAACCTCCGGTGGTTTCAGTTTTCAACAAAAAAAAAGAAACCCTTCTTAAGCACAATATAAGTTACCATAAACCATATACTCTGTCAAGTAATTACAGCACATCCAACCTGTCTTTTTTTTGCTGATGAACGATTCAACCACTCTCCTAAATTACATCCGATAAAAATATTATCTATATAATCAATGGCGAAAATGATTATATCATTTTTCTATCTCATCTGTCACTATATATCTTTAAAAAGAAAAACCGGCATTGCCGGTTTTTCCTGTAGAATTTTTTACTTAAGTATTGTTTACGCCTTCCAGAGGCCATGAAGGTTACAATAAGATCTTACACATACAACATCCGCCGGCGCTACGTTAAACCAGCCTTCAGGAGCATCTGCTGCATTAAGTTCTTTTCTGATTACTGTATCAGCTGTGCAGACTTCAATGAAATTAATCCAATGTTCATCTGTCATAGGATGAGGCACATCACCAACTTTTACAAAAACTCCACCATCTTTTTCGCTTACTACAGGGACGTGCTTTTCTTTTCCCTGGTCTGCAGTTTTCGCTTCAAGAAGCTCCATGTCTTCTCCGCAACATACTAATGCTGTTGCCCCCTCTGCTGTTACTTCAACAAGATTTTTACAATGTTTGCAGTAATATAATTCTCTTAATTTCGTCATAATTATCTTCCTCCCTTTATGTTTTTATTAGTTTAAAAACCGCTTTTGCGGAATTTCCACATCCTTCAATGAATTCATATATAAGTTTCTTGCATAAAATATGGCATATTGAAATACCTCTGCTGCTTTCACAGAGAAGTTTTTCTTCTTTGTCATCAGGGGTGAATTCCTCTCCCCTGTCGATTATAGTGAATTCCAGTATTTCTCCGTCATATACAAGATTTATATCGACGGGTTTTGACGAATCCTCACCATTGCCATGAATAACAGCATTAGATATTAATTCATTTAATACTACTTTAATATCATTAACACAGCCACAACCCTCTATAGAGGTATGCTCACTAAGATAAGTCATTATTTCGTTAACGACTACCGGAACCAATTTCCTGTCGGAAACGATGCTGTATTTTGAATTTATGGTTTTAGTTAGTGCCAATTTTCTTCCTCAGCTTACTGTATATTTTTTTCTCTAGCCTGGAAATATACATCTGGGAAACGCCGAATTCTTCGGCTATTTTTTTTTGACTAAGACCTTGTCCGTACCTCATTTGAATGACTTTTTTTTCATTCTCATCCAACATACCAAGGGCTCTTTCATATAGATCCTTAGTTACTATTCCTGCAAAACCCGGGTCTTCATTGCCTACCGCTTCCATTCTGCTGTAGCCTTCTTCATCAAATTCTTCGTCGAGTGAGGTTATGTTTCCACTCCTCACCATTTCAAGAACTTCAATTACTTCTTCTGCGGTGCGACCTGTTCTGTCAGCAATCTGCTGGGGTGTAGGGGCCTTATTCATTTCCTGGGACAATGTTTCAAACGCATTCTTAATGGTTGGATATAGCTCATAATGCTTTCTCGGCATCCTAATGGTATTAGCCTTGTCCCTAAAATACTTCTTAATTTCACCTATTATAGTAGGTGTGGCAAAAGTGGAAAATTTATTATCCATGTCGGGTTTGAAACGCTCAGCTGCTTTTACAAGGGCAAGTGAAGCCACTTGCAGCAAATCATCGTAATCAACACCCCTGTTAAGAAATTTTCCGGCCAACACTTTTGCCATGTAATAGTATTTCTCAACAATGATATTCCTTACTTCAATGTTACCCGTTCGAATATACTCTTCAAACAGTTTATCGTCGTTTTGGGTCATCTTTTCCGCCTTTATTCTATGATAAGCGTTAATCCGCCATCTTCTTCAGTTATAACGCTGCCCGCAAGGGCTTCTAGTATCGGTACAGTCATCTCGTTTGCACCTTTTAAAACAGGTTCTCCGCTGCATGTAGCAAAAGAAACTACAAGTTTTCCATCATACGGAGTAAAATTTATTTTTGCACCTTTACATCCGGCTTCAATAATACTGCTGAAAACTTCAGCCACTATGACTTTTACATCTTCAATCATATCAATATTGAATCCTGCTGCATCAGCAGCTCCGGCTGCTGTTAATCTCAATACCCTCGAGTAACTTTTTACAGAAGGGATTTCCAGTTTAATAGCCTTTTTTTCCAATTTAATACCCTCCTAAACAACAGTAAAAAGAGTTTCCAGTTTAGTTATTCTGAAAAGTTTTTTAATATATTCGTTTGCATTCACTACTTTCATTGAAAAGTTTTTCTCCTGCAATCTTTTATAAACACCCACAAGAATCCCAAGACCGGCACTGTCAATATAATCAAGCGCACTAAAATCCAGAGTTACATCTTCTGTTGCTTTTTCAATTACCTTTCCAAGCTCCTCTTTAAAAACCCCACAGTTACCTACATCAACTTCTCCGCTTAGAAAAACAGTGTTTCCCTGTCCTATAACTTTTAATTTAACCATAATCATTCACTCCTGTAAGATATTATTATTTCAATAGCACTTATTACGTCTTCTATGTGTCCTGACTTCCTGGCTATGGTGAGTATTCTTCTGGACTCTCCGTAAACCGTACGATAAACGAGATAGTCATCTGCCACAGATATACCGAATATCATTTTTTCTCCTGTTTCAAAATCCACTCCGTATATAAATCGTTCTTCGGGGATATTGAAATCGAGTCCTGCAATCAAATCATCAAGTGGTAGTAGTGCATTGTCAGACCTAATATAGTTATAGGTTTCATCATCTACAATGAGAATATCTGCTTCTTCTGAAATAAGCAGCCCTGACAACCGTGTACGCCCTCCTGCATCAAACTCTCCGCTTTCACCATCATCATCAAGGTACATAACCTCTACAAGTATATCATCAATTTCAGGTAGCTTATCCTGAAGCACTTCATCCATAACATCCTGATCAATAGTTCCAAATCGCCCGGCAAATGAAATGGTCAGGTCCGGAACTCTTCTGAAAATAATTGGCACTAGCGTCATAGATATAATTGCCAGTGATATTATAGTAAGTATTGCCCATCCTTTATAATGGAACATAAACTTTCTAAAAGCCAGTTTTAACTTGCCTGCATTGTCATTAAGTTTCTCATACCCCATTAACAAGTCGTATGCTTGTTTTATTGACTCATTATCCAGGTCCTCGCCGTTTTTTATTCTTCTGCTGAGATTGGCAAATTTGTTTTCCACCTGGCGTCTGGATGCGTTTTCATTAAGATTTAAAATATTAAAAGCCTGGGATTTATCCATGGCTACCCCCATTATTTTGCCTTTGGTCGATTATAAACACTATTTTTACCCTCTCACAAACTCTCTAAATATAAACTTAACATATATCAACAATGTACAAAATATATGCATCAAATTGTTTATGGCTGTGGATGTCTTATGAAACAGCTCTAATTTTTAATAAATCTATACAATTTGTTATTTTCTTATAAGTCATTTAATGAATCTGAGTGCCTGAAGGAACCGCATCATCGACGAAAACAACCTTACACCCTGATGCACTGTTTGTAGACGCTAGCAGCATACCCTCGCTCATTACACCAGTAATTTTAACTGGCTTCAAATTAGCAACTACAAGAATCTTTTTGTTTATTAAATCCTCAGGTTTATAATACTCACTGATGCTTGATACAATTGTACGGGTTTTATTTCCATCCTCTACAACAATTTTATAACAGTTTCTGGACTTTCTAATTGGAACGCATTTGGTTACTTTGCATACTCTGATATCAACGGTATTAAACTGGTCAATGGTGATCTGTTCCTTAAGTTCGTTTACAGTATCCGGCTCACCATATTCAACTTCCTCTGCCACATTCTCCTCCTCGGCCAGCTTTATCTCATACTCCTTTTCCTCCTTTGTCTGAGGATAAGAGAAATCTAAAAGATGCATATAATCATCTTTGCTGATACCAAAAAGGAAGAGATACAATCTGGGTCCTCGGTCTTTGGAAATGATCAGATTATAAACTGCTTTGAAAAAATTTCCCTGCTTCTTTCTTAAAATCTTTTTATCACTGTCATCAAGATTGTAAAATTCCCGAGGAATATCATACAGCTTCTTGTTAAGTTTCTCTAAAGTGTAATCTTCTTTCGAAATGTATTCAAACAGACTCTTAATAAGGGATTTGGTGTCTTCATCAATTGTAGTGAAGTGGTCCCAATTCCTTGTGTTTCTGATTCTGTTGACTCTATCCGGAGCACATATTTCCAACCAGTCCCTGGCTCTTGTCAGCCTGTCCCTGAACTGCTCATACTTATAGTCCGCTCCAATCTTGTCAAAAATTATTTCCAATAATTCTACATCAAAGTTAACAATTGACCCAAACTGAACCATGTATCCCATTGGAACCAATTCAATGTCTCTACCCTCTATCAAAGCATAGTCAATTATGTCACTCTCGTATTCAGTAGCAGTTCCGTTTCGATAATTCTCCAGCATTTTGTCAAACTCGAAATATTGCCTTAGTATACCGTCATCAAGACAGAAATCAAATGCTTTGTTAGGGACAGTTTTGGAATACAGCCATAATATTACTTCCGGCTGGTACAGCTTCAGCAAAAAGTCAGGAGTGAGATTCAAACCTGATGAACCTGCCATCTTACCCGTTGTCCCTCTGATACCAATGAACTCATACCCTAGGAACATAGGTGGTTCTATATTGAAAATTTCTCTGGATATATCTTTACTTGTATCATAACTCCCATGGGGGCTGGCATGATCTTTACCGCCTGGTTCAAAATCCACTTTTTCATACATCCATCTCATGGGCCAGTCTACTTTCCATGAAAGTTTGCAATTGAAATCAGTATTAAAATTGAAGTCACTCTTATTACTGCAGGCACAGGCATATCCTGCTACCATGGTTTCTTCATCAAATGATGTTATTTTAGTTGTATCTTTACCACATTCTGAACAATAAATGCTGACAGGGTAATAGTTTTCCCTTTGTTCAGGAGTTGACTCCTGGGATTTGTGTCGATCCAGTACATCGAATATCTCTTTTCTCTTTTTCAATGCTTCTAAAACATATTCGGTATACTTACCAGCTCTGTACATATCAGCTTGGTATCGGTAATCCATCTTTATCCCAAACTTAAGTATAGCTGCTTCAAATTCAGCTTCAAAGTATTCAGCATAAGTATTAATGTTATCAATATCATTAAAGGGCTTTTTAATATCTGCATATGCCATTCCGATCATATCTTCATATGATGCATCAATTTTTTTTACATTAGCAGGTACTTTTCTGAATCTATCAAAATCATCCCATGAAAATACCAATTTAGCCTTTTTACCTAATTTTTTTAACGCTAAAACTACAAAATAGCTTGTTGCAACATCTCTGAAATTACCTATATGAACCGATCCCGATGGACTGATTCCCGCTGCACATATATACTCATCTTTGTTAGGTTTGTTTTTTATTATCTTATTAGCTATTTCTTCTGCCCAATGCATATTAGCCTCCCTGATTCTTTGTCATTATAACATCACTTTTTTGTGAAAATTCTTTTCTACTACAAATTCTGCCTCTCGTGATTTATATCTGTTCAATACTTGAATGAAGTATATAAAACAAAACTGACAGCTTGCTAGAAACTGCCAGTAATAAGTATAACCAATTAAATGTTATTGAACAACTTTATTTGCTTATTTCCAGAATCTTAAACTGCAGGAATCCCAATGGTGCGGTAACTTCCACATCATCTCCTACCTTTTTACCAAGAAGAGCACTCCCTACTGGTGATTCATCAGATATGCGCTGTTTTTCCGGATCTGCTTCCATTGAACCTACTATTTGATAAATTTCTTCTTCTTCATCTTCAAGGTCCATTATCTTAACTTTGCATCCGATTCTAACCTGATCAGTTGTAATTGCTGCATCATCTATTACTTCAGCATTTGCAAGACTCTTCTCAAGCCTTTTGATATTTGCTTCAAGTGCTGCCTGCTCATTTTTAGCTGAATCATATTCACTATTTTCGGATATATCTCCATAAGAAATTGCTTTTTTTATTTTTTCAGCTACTTCCACTCTCTTCTTACCTTTAAAGTACTCTAATTCTTTTTCGAGTGTTTTAAGACCTTCATATGTTAATATGGTTTTTTTATTGGGCATAACATCACCTTTTTCCATTGTTTTTTTACGATTTTCATATTATAGATTTATTCTTCCAAAATGTCAATAGATATTCCAAAGTGATATATTTGCTATTAATAATATATTTTCACATCATACTATTGGTCAATTACTATATTTAAGTGTTTTGATGAAAAATGTAAGCTCTTCTGGCGTACAACCATCCATAATCCTTTTCACTATAGCAGACCCAACTATTATTCCATCAGCTTGTCTATAGAAATAGGAAGCTGCCTTTGAGTCAGAAATCCCAAACCCAACTGCAGTAGGCAAATTACTTATTTCCTTAACAGAATTAATATAATCTGCAATATCATTTCGAAATTTCGTTCTCTCTCCGGTTACTCCCATTGACGAAACACAATATGTAAACCCAGCTCCCCCAGACACAATAGAGGCTATTCTATCTCTTGAATTAGGTGCAACCAATGGGATCAGGCATATATCATAATCGTTTATAAACTCAATAATTTCCTCTCTCTCCTCCATTGGCAAATCGGGTATAACAAGTCCATCAACACCATATTTTCTACAATCTTTTATAAATCTTTCCTGTCCATAATGAAAGATCGTATTGTAGTAAATAAGAAAAACGACAGGGATTACACTGAATTGGTGGATTTCTTCTGTCATTTTAAAAATATCATCTACTCTGATTCCATTCCTTATTGCTCTAAGCGCAGCTTCTTGATTAATTGGTCCATCAGCAAGGGCATCAGAAAATGGAACTCCTATTTCAATAATATCAGCACCACCCTTTTCAATAGCCTTAACATACTCAATTGTTCTTTTCATGTCAGGCACACCACCGGTTAAATATGCTACAAGAAACTTATCACAATTTTCTTTTAGTGTATTCAATGTACTTACCAATCTATTCATGTGATTCTCCCTTCATAATATCCATTATGTTCTCTACATCTTTATCTCCTCTTCCGGAAATATTTATTATTACAATATCGTCATTATCCATTTTCGGGATAACTCTCATTGCATGAGCTATTGCATGGGATGATTCAAGCGCTGGAATAATACCTTCGCATTTACTAAGGAATCCAAATGCCTTAACCGCTTCATCATCAGTTACACTGACATATTCTACCCTGTCTTTATCAAATAAAAATGCATGCTCAGGACCTATTCCTGGGTAATCTAAACCTGCTGATATCGAATGTGCTTCATTGATATTACCGTTGTCATCCTGTAAAAAATAGGTTTTCATGCCGTGTAGCACACCTATACTTCCTTTTTCCAGCGTTGCGGCATGGAATTTCGTATTTGTTCCTTTTCCAGCAGCTTCTACTCCGGTAAGTTTTACTCCATCATCTTTTAGAAAATTATAAAAGATACCGATTGCATTGCTTCCACCCCCTACACAAGCAATAATACTGTTAGGTAACTTATTCTCTTTTTCCAATATCTGTTGTTTAGTTTCAATTCCGATTATCTTTTGAAAATCCCTTACCATACCCGGATAAGGATGGGGCCCAATGACAGAACCTATCACATAAAAAGTGTCTTCTGCTCTTGCTACCCATTGCCTAATAGCCTCATTCGAAGCATCTTTGAGTGTTTTAGTTCCCGATTTCACACTTATCACTTCAGCACCAAGGAGTTTCATCTTAAAAACATTGAGCTTTTGTCGCTTAATATCCTTTTCACCCATGAATACAGTACACTCCATACTGGAAAGTGCAGCAAAAGTTGCCGTCGCAACACCATGCTGACCAGCACCTGTTTCTGCAATCACTTTCTTTTTTCCCATCCTCTTTGCCAGAAGAATCTGCCCTATAACATTATTTATTTTATGAGCACCTGTGTGATTTAAGTCTTCCCTCTTTAAATATATTTTGGCCCCACCAAGTTCTTCTGTCATTTTTTTTGCATAGTATAGAGGATTAGGCCGTCCAACATACTCCCTAAGATAATATTCATATTCCCTAATAAAATCAGGGTCATCTTTATATTTTAAGTATGCAGTTTCTAGTTCACCCAGAACAGGCATTAATGCCTCAGGAACATACATTCCGCCATATTCTCCAAATTTACCTTTGCTCTTCATAATCTCTAACCTTTCTTATAAACTTTTTTATCAATTCAGGGTCTTTATATCTTTTACCGTTAACAAACACTTCAGCACCTGAATTCAAATCAACTACATCCGCTTTTACATTCCCAAGGGCCTCTTTTATATTGTTGTGATTAAGACCACCTGCCAAAATTAATTTTTTTTCTGTTTTAAAATCCCTGGCTTTTGACCAATTGAAGGAACGTCCCGTTCCCCCTTTCATTTTTTTATCATATGTGTCAAGATGAATACCCTCAGCAAATCCATATTTACCATCTGAAGGAAATTCTCCATCATCACCAATTCCTACAGAAATCCAAACAGGTGCTAAAATATTACTAATATCAGCAAAATTATCGTTATGTAATTGTAAAATGTCTATCAATCCAGCTTTATATAAATCATTCACCATACCTGTATCTATTTCAGTGAAAACTCCTACTTTTCTTATTGTGTTTCCCATCACTAGTGCCAGTTCTCTGGCTTTTCTAAAACTAATTTTCCTTGGGCTTTCAGCAAAAATAAACCCGGCATAATCAACCTTCAAAGATTTTAAAGCTTTTGCCTCAGTAAACTCTGTTATCCCGCACACCTTAATTTCAATTCTTCCCTCAAGCATTTCTAAAGACCTCCGCGAGTTCAGGCTTGTTACTACTTAGCATAAAAGATTCGCCCACAAGAATCCCATCAGCACGCGTATTTTTGATAAATGCAACATCTTCTTTAGTTTTTATCCCACTTTCACTTATACACAGAATATTGTCAGGAACAAGCGCTCCAATCTTTGCTGTATTTTGCAAGTCCACCGAAAAGTCTTCAAGATTCCTATTGTTGATTCCTATAATCTCAGCTCCGGCTCGAAGAGCCCTATATAGATCAGCTTCATTATGGACTTCAACAAGACTGTCCATTCCTAAAGCATCTGTCAATTCTATGAAATTCCTTAATTTAACAGAGTCAAGGATGGAAGTTATTAGCAATACTGCAGATGCACCAAGTGCCCGGCTTTCAAAAATCTGGTAACTGTCAATAATAAAATCTTTTCTAAGTATCGGGATTTTCATTGATTTATGTATTTGGGTAATATATTCCGGTTTTCCCATAAAATATTCTTCCTCAGTTAATACAGATACAGCATCAACACAACCATTATATTCTTTTGCTATTTCCAGATACTTGAATTCAGGGTCAATTATTCCTTTGGAAGGAGATGCTTTTTTAATTTCACCTATTATTGAAAGACCTTCCTTACTCATGGCTGTTTTAAAGGATGGTATACAGGTTACGTCCTTTGCGGCTTTCATCATTTCCATTTCGCAAACTATCTTTTTCTGCATTTCGATGTAACCAAGCTTATCAATGACTATTTTTTTGAGAATATTCATACCTTTCCCCCTGTTATTTTTTTGGAAAACGCAATATACTCGTTTAGTTTTCTATTAGCAGCTCCCGCTGTTATCACTTTTACAGCTTTATCAATGCCACCTTTTATGCTTTGGGAAATTCCAGCGGTATACAGGGCTGCCCCTGCATTTAGCACTAACAGGTCTTTTTTCGCTCCGGTTTCTCGACCTTTAAAAATATCAGTTAAGATTTTGGCGTTGTAATCGGCATCATCACCTAAAACATCTGAAATTGCAGCACACTTCAGCCCATACATTTCAGGATTTATTTTATACTTCGTAATAACATCCCCATTAAGTTCAATTACCGAAGTGTCTCCTGTAATGGTTATCTCATCCATACCGTCATCACCATGGACAACCAGCGCACGTTTCAAGCCGAACTTAGCCAGGACACTTATCATGATCGGCATAAGTTCCCTGCTGTAAACGCCCATAATTTGGTGATCTGCACCTGCAGGATTTGAAAGTGGCCCCATTACATTAAAAATTGTCCGGAATCCCAGAGATTTCCTGACAGGCGCTACATTTTTCATTGCTCTGTGAAAAAGAGGAGCATACATAAACCCTATATTAGTTTTTTGTATGCATTTTTTCACCTGCCCGGCATTAAGATTAATTTCACACCCAAGGGCCTCAAGAACATCAAAACTCCCGCATTTGCTTGATACTGAACGGTTACCATGCTTTGCAACCCTTGCACCTGCCGCTGCACAAATAAAAGCCGCTCCCGTTGAAACATTGAATGTCCCAACTCCGTCTCCCCCTGTTCCGCATGTATCAAGCATTCCTTTACCATCAATGTTCATATTCATTGCCTGCTCACGCAGAATTTTAGCACCGGCATAAATTTCCTGACTGCTTTCACCTTTAATTTTTAATCCTGTTAAAAAGGAACTTAAAAACACATCACTCAACCGCCCTTCCAATGCTTCCGCAAAAATCTTTTCACATGTAATTTCATCTAAATCTTTTCCTTCAATCAGCGTTTGCAATACTTTTGAATTCATTTAACTACCCTCCTTAAGAAAATTATTGATAATTTTTATACCATCCTGTGTCAGAATTGATTCAGGATGAAACTGAAGACCATATAAGGGATATTCTTTATGACGAAGCGCCATTATTTCACCATCATCTGTTCTTGCGAAAACCTCCAGTTCCTGTGGCATGGTGTTTTCCTGAACTGCGAGAGAATGATACCTGGCCCCCGGGAACGGATCTTTCATGCCTTGCAGAATGTGAGTATTGCTATGATGAATCATAGAATATTTACCATGCATCTGTGTTTTTGCGTATGACACTTCAGCCCCAAACGCCCTGCCGATACACTGATGTCCCAGACATATGCCAAGAATTGGAGTTTTTTTATAAAACTTTTTAATTACTTCTATACACATACCTGCATTTTCAGGTGTACCGGGCCCAGGAGAAATAACAATTTTTTCAGGATTGAGTTCTTCAATATCCTGAATGCTAAATTTATCATTCCTTATAGTTTTACATTCACTTTCACAAATACCAATATATTGGAATAGGTTATATGTAAATGAATCATAGTTATCAATTAACAATATCATCAGGATTCCTCCTTCGAAAATATCTTTATCAAAGCCATAATTTTACTATTTGTTTCTTCATATTCTTTTTCCGGAACCGAATCTGCAACAATCCCGGCACCAGCCTGCAAATGAACTTTACCATCATTTATCACCATCGTTCTGATTGCAATACATGTGTCCATATTGCCGTCAAATCCGAAATAACCAAGAGCGCCGCCATAAATGCCACGCTTGTCAGGTTCAAGCTCTTCAATAATCTCCATGGCCCTGATTTTAGGAGCCCCAGTTAATGTACCTGCGGGAAGAAACGACATCAGGATGTCATAAATGCTGTGTTTAGAATTTCTTCTACCCTCAACAGTAGAAACGAGATGCATTACATGTGAGTATTTCCTGATTTCCATCAGGGATGTTACTTCAACTGAACCAATAGCCGCAACTTTCCCCATATCATTACGCCCTAAATCAACCAGCATTGCATGTTCTGCACGTTCTTTTGGATCATTTTTCAATTCAACAGCCATCTTTTCATCTTCTTCTATATTCCCTCCTCTTTTTCTTGTGCCTGCTATAGGGCAGTTGGCAATTTTGTCACCAAATACCTCAACAAGCATTTCAGGAGAACTTCCGGCAATTTGATAATCACCGAAATTAAAATAAAACAAGTATGAAGACGGATTTATCTGTCTGAGTTTCCTGTATAAATTGAATGGTTTATCCTTACATTCCAATGTTAATCTCTGAGACAATACGCATTGGAAAATATCTCCGTTTTTGATATATTCTTTAATCTTTACTACATTCTGTTCATATTCTTCCTTTGTAGTATTTGACAGAATATTTGGTTTGCGTGTTTTAATCTCAATTCTGCTTCCTGTCTGAGGTAGCACCTTTACCAGCTTTCTTTCAATTGCGGAAATTTTTTTATCAGCTGCTGTTTTTCCCTTTTTCCCATTGTTTTCTAGAACTACAATTTTAATTTGCTGATATTTATGGTCAAAAACAATCAATTCCTTTATAAAAAGCAAATGCAAGTCAGGTAATTCAAGCATATCCGGATTCATGTCTGGGATATTTTCATATTGCCTTATTATGTCATAGCCAATACTTCCGACAGCACCTCCGACAAAAGGCAAATCCGTATCATTTTTAATAACGATTTTATCAAGATTTTCACGAACTATATCAAGTACCTTTCCCTTGCAAATTTGAATCCTGCCATTTCTCTCAACGACAGACATCTCACCCTTTGCCTTGATTTCGATAAATGGGTTTTTCCCAATGAACGAATACCTACCTCTGGGAATTTCGCTGCTTTCCAATAAAAATCCTTTACTTACCCCTACATATTTTTGAAATAATGTAACAGGGGTTTCCATATCCCCGGACAATGTCCTTACATATGGCTTTAATATTTCTATACTCATCTCTCAAAACGACCTCTCCAGCCTCTGCAACATTTCAATTCCACAGGATATACCTCCCTAGAACTTCTTGTTAGGGGCCTCTCTAATCTAAACTATTACCGTATGTTATAACCGAAAAATCCGGATATAAAAAGGATCCGTCACATTGGAGCGACAAATCCTTCGCGGTACCATCCAACTTAGTAATTGTTAAATTAATCCATATAACTGGATATAAAAAAGAATCCCGATACTGAACGAAATGCCATCAATACAATTACTATCTTATTCGGATACATAATATATCCTATCCTATTAACGGTGGATTTCCGGTCCGGGCTACTCGATTGCTTTCACCTGACATCTCATGAGTCCATTCCACTTTTTCCATGTGCCGGTTCCTTCCACCAACCGCCGGCTCGCTGTGACACTTCAAAAAGAGTACTCGTCTCAATCTTTGATTTTATTGTGTTGAATACTACCACACAAATAAATATATGTCAAAAGCATTTTTTCTGACTATTTTTGATTTATAAAAAGAGGGCCCTGCCCTCTCTTAATATTCCCTTTTTTTACATGAAGCTTTTATAAATTCTCTAAAAAGAGGATGAGCTCTGTTTGGTCGAGACTTGAATTCCGGATGGAACTGCACTCCCACAAACCAAGGATGATCTTTAAGCTCAATCATCTCAATTAATCCATCATCGGGAGACTTACCGCAAAGAGTCATACCGTTCTTTACTAAAATATCTCTGTATTTATTAACAAACTCATATCTGTGTCGGTGCCTTTCATATATAAGTTCTTCTCCATAAGCTTCATAAGCTTTTGTTCCTTCAGCAATAACACATGGGTATTTACCAAGTCTCATGGTTCCTCCCATATCTATAACATCTACCTGGTCAGCCATAAGGTCAATCACTTTAAATTCTGTTTTTGAATCAAATTCAGAGCTATTTGCATTTTCCAGACCAACGACATTTCTTGAGAATTCAACAACTGCCATTTGAAGTCCAAGACAAATACCGAAAAATGGAATCTTATTTACACGTGCGTATTCTATAGCCTTTATTTTTCCTTCAGAGCCTCTGTCCCCGAAACCACCCGGAACCAATATTCCACCTATATCTCCAAGCATTTCATCAAGATTGCTTTCATTTAGAGTTTCTGAATTTACCCACTTGATTTCTACTTTGCATCTATTGTGAAAACCTCCGTGTCTTAATGATTCGGCAACACTTGCATATGCATCATGAAGCTTAATATATTTTCCTACCAAAGCAATTTTCACACTGCCCTCGGGGTTTTTCATTCTATAAACCATGTCTGACCATTCAGCTAAATCCGGTTCCGGGTTGTCAAATCCGCACATTTCAAGAACACTTTTTGCAAGTCCTTCTTTTTCAAGAAGTAATGGTACTTCATAAAGATAATCCGCATCCACATTCTGAATAACATGACTTGCCGAAACATTACAGAAAAGACTTATTTTTTCTTTTATTCCACTTATAAATTTATGCTCTGTCCTTCCGACAATAATGTCAGGCTGAATACCTATGCTTCTTAATTCTTTTACACTATGCTGAGTTGGTTTTGTTTTAAACTCACCAGCTTTGGCTAAATAAGGAACCAGTGTTACATGAATATATATTGTGTTTTCACGTCCTACATCAACAGCGACCTGTCTTATTGCTTCTAAAAAAGGAAGGCTTTCTATGTCGCCTACAGTGCCGCCTATCTCAGTTATGACGAAATCTGTTTCTGACTTTTTGCCTACCTTGTATACTTTTTCTTTTATTTCGTTGGTTATATGGGGTATTACCTGGACTGTATTCCCTAGGAAGTCACCCTTCCTCTCTTTTGCTATTACTGAACCATAAACTCTTCCGGTGGTGATATTACTGTCTTGGCTGAGATTCTCATCTATAAATCTTTCATAAGATCCAAGGTCCAGGTCAGTTTCTGCTCCGTCATCGGTTACAAACACCTCCCCATGTTGGTAGGGACTCATTGTTCCGGGGTCGACATTTATATAGGGATCGAACTTTTGCATCGTCACCCTGTAACCCCTCGCTTTTAGCAGCCTGCCAAGAGATGCCGCTGTAATTCCTTTTCCAAGCCCTGAGACAACACCACCCGTAACAAATATATATTTGACCGACATATCACCCTCCTTAAACTATTTTATAATTCTAATAGTCATTGCACCCTGTGTCAATGATAATTATGCATAGCAAACTTAAATGTGCTAATTTTCTATCCTATCTTGTACTTTTACCTGAACCTACCACAAAATTTAGGTTATTTCTCTATTTTTGATGTTTCAACCCTAATCATAATATATGAATCGCATGAAAAATGGGTACATGTGATTCATATGCCCATACAATTTGAAGTACTCAGTTTATATCAGATACAGCTGCCTGAACGCACTTATCATCCAACACTGCTGATTTCATTGAATAAGTATTGAGCATAGCCTGGGTGGACATATCAAGCACCCCGTCCTCAGGGTACCCAACACTTGATTTATATTTATTTACTGCATCAGTCATATCACCACTAAAAACAGCTGTCATAAGCCCGTCAAACAGTCCCAGCTCTAATAAGATGCTCTTTGCCTTGTAAACATCATAATTTACACTGCCTTCAGAGTAATTTCTTCTTATTTCAATCATTCCCTCACCGGGGACATAGTCCATGTATCCGATTTCAGTATCTTCTATCACAACATTTGGCTCTATACGGGTATTTTCAGAAATTAATTTACCACCGCTGTTATAAACTCCCGATTCAACCAGATTAAGATAACCGGAAATGTCATCAGGCTCTAACTCAATTCCTCTTGCTTTTAATTTATTAAGGATAATAGTTATTTCCCCTGTTCCCATATCCTGACTGTACTTAATATATGCTTTTTCGGTTAAGACAGGGTATTTTTTAATGGAATAAGCCTGACCGGCCGTAGTCTGTCCGTATATAACTGCCGGAACTGATGCCGCAATAACTTCAGCTGCACCTATTGTCATTTCATTTACAAGTATTTTCACATTAAAATCAACTTCGTGTTTTTTAACATTAAATGTTCCGGATTTTACTCGCGCAATAGTTCCTCCTGTTGACAAAAGCCCTGCAATATCTGCAGCCGATTCAATGTTCATAGACACAAGATCTCTTAAGTCTAGAATTATTTCTTTTTTACCCAATGAGTCTAGAGAACCCAAAATACCCGCAACAATATCTGCTGTTGTCTCAGAAAAGGCATTTATCCTTATATAACCTGCATCGTCAAGAATCACGTAATCCACATCATTCCTGTAATCTGGTTCAGAATTAAATCTTACAGCTGTTACCCGTCCGGTTTCCCTACTGATAATTTCTAGAAGGACTGATTCTTTTTCACCAAGATATGATTTAAACTGATTAACTCCCATAACTGAAGTGTTTTGCTTATCAATACGATATATAATATCTCCGGATTTCAACCCTGCTTTATATGCAGGTGATGAAGGATTGACTGAAACAATAATGAATCCGTCTCTAACCTTCTCTAGATTGGCTCCTATCCCGGATAATGATTTACCTGTATCTGTATATGAAATTTCATAACAAGAATATTGCGACATCCCGTCTAATACTCCATTTAAAGACGCTCCCATAATTTCATCTATCCCCAGTTCATTCCTATACATCATATCTATGAATGAATAAAGTCCATCATAATAGTTTTCATTTACAGTTAAAGCTGAAGATGAAAATACCAAAGATGCAGATAATAGGCAGATGAAGAGGATATAAATAGTTTTAAATAGTAATTTCTTTTTCATATTAGTTATCCTCCTTTGTCAATTCCTGATATGCCTTCATCAATTGTTTATCCATCTCTGCATTAGATAATCTGAGTCTGTTATTCAAAGCGCTCTGGGTAGTAAAGTCCATTACCCCATAAGGATACAGTCCTTCAGCTGCCTGAAACTGCATTACTGCATCAAAGGCCTCTTGGTCATACAATGCATTTATTTCACCTTTATAAAATCCCAAATCTGCTAATATACTTTTCGCTTTCTTAACTTGCTCAGAAACCATTCCTATATTAAATTTATCAAAAACGAAAATTTCTTCATCTACTTTATAGTCAAAAACAATCAGACCATTATAATTAATGATAAAGTCCGGTTCAATGCCGATATTATTTATTGACTCCCCATTTGGCGTCATATACTCTCCTATAGTCAGTTTTACAGCACCGAGCCATTCATCTTCATCCGGTTCAATACCCATTCGTGGAAGCGTTTTGATAATAACATGCATATTGGTTTCACCTGTAATAGCAGAATATTTTTCATATGCTTCATCAGTTAAAATTAAATATGATGACTGAACCAGACTCTTGCCGAATGTGTTCTCTCCAACAAGAATTCCTCTGTCATTATCTTTTATTGCGGCAGAAAGAATTTCTGCTGCACTTGCAGTATTCCCGTTTACAATTATGGCAATTTCATAATCATTAGGATTCTCAGATGCAACATATCTTATATCCAGATAACCGTTGTATCTGAAATCCATTTTCACTATAGTCTCATCCGACAGAATCTTTCTTGCAACTTCAATACAGCCCCTGACTGTCCCTCCGCCGTTATCTCGTAAGTCAATTATCAGTTTATTTACTCCGGCACTGTTTATTTTTTCAAGAATCTTGCTAAACTCTTCACCTGTTTTATTAGTGAATCCTGTCATTCTAATGTATGCTGTATCACCAAACATAGTATAAGTAACAGTTTTTATTATTACGAGATCTCTTGTAAGAGCTATTTTCTTTGGCTCTCCCAATCCGTTTACTAGTATTTCAATCTCAAGTGATGATTTTGAAGGTCCTTTAATAATAGCTGCAATTTGTTTCAGGGATTTCCCCTTCAAATCTGTTCCATTAACTGCAATAATAACATCGCCCGACTTAAGACCAGCTCTATAAGCCGGTGAATTTACAAAAACCGAATTAATAAAAGCGCCCTTTTCATCTTCTGTCATTGTTACACCAATACCCACAAAATTCGAATCCAGGTATTCATCAGCCTGTGAATTGTAAGTTGTTATTTCCTGAAAATATGAGTATTTATCCGTACCGGATAAAGCTCCTTTTATAATGTTTTTATCTAAATCGATAATGTCAATTACTGTTTCAGATCTATCATCAATGAGCCGGATATATGCGTTGAGAACTCCACCAAACCCCTCATTTGCAGCAACCAGCGGTATCATTACAACAAGCACCAGTGGTAATATAAACAATAATATTTTAAGTGACTTTTTTTTCATTTTATCTCCAAATTTCAACTACATTTTTTCAGGTGCAGTTATACTTAATACTTCAAGAACATTTCTGATTACTATGACAGTAGCCTTTACCAAGGTTATTCTGGCTTTCATGAGGGATTCTTCTTCGCCCTTAACCCTGCATGCATTATAAAAACTGTGAAATGCGCCGGCTACATCCATAACATACCTTGTCAATCTTCCCGGTTCTAGTGTTTTAGCACTAATTAATATTTCCTGCGGATACATTGCAAGTTTTCTCATAAGTTCCTTTTCTTCTTCTGCAACAAGAACTTCAAGAGGCGGGCAAATATCAGATTCAACATCAATGCCTTCCTGTTCCAGTATCCTTAGCATACTGCAAATTCTTGCATGAGCATATTGTACATAAAAAACAGGGTTTTCATTGGATTGTTTTACTGCCAGATCAAGGTCAAAATCCAGATGACTTCCGGATGCTTTCATATTAAAAAAGAAACGCGCAGCATCTACCCCTATTTCATCCAGCAAATCATTCAATGATACTGCCTTACCGGTTCTTTTAGACATCCTGACTGTTTCCCCTCCACGCATTAGTCTGACCAACTGGAAAAGAACCAGGTCTAGCTTATTTTTATCAATCCCCATTGCAGGCATTGCGTTTTTCATTCTGACTGCATGAGCATGATGGTCAGTACCAAGTAGGTTAATTACGCGTGTAAATTTGCGTTTGATAAATTTATTTCTATGATAAGCAAGGTCTGCAGCAAAGTATGTTTTAAATCCATTTGATTTTACAAGGACCTCATCTTTTTCACTTTCCAATACTTCACCTTTAAGCCAGAGAGCACCTTCTTTTTCAATTGCAAAACCATTATCTTTAATAAGTTGTATAGTTTCATCAACTTCACCTGACTCATGCAATGATAATTCAGAAAACCAGTTGTCAAATTCTATCCCATATCTTTTTAACCCTATTCCGATATTCTTAATATTAATAGGCAATGCGTATTCTACAAGTTTCTTTTTCCTATATTTAGAATCTTTATTAGCTAAGTCTTCCAGATTAGATGCTATATAACTTTTGGCATGTTCGATGATATCCGCTCCCTGATAACAATCCTCCGGGAACTCTACAGAATCAACTCCATTTAATTCCTGAAGATACCTAAGTTCCAGCGAAAGCGCAAACTTTTCAATCTGATTGCCTGCATCATTTACGTAAAACTCTTTAGTTACATCATATCCGGCTTTATCTAAAACATTGGCAATCAAGTCTCCGAGGGCTCCGCCACGGGCATTTCCCATATGTAAAGGTCCGGTCGGATTTGCACTTACATACTCGACCATGACTTTCTCGCCTTTTCCATAATCAAGTTCTCCGTACTTATCCCCAAGTTCCATAATCATTTCAACTGTATTGTATAACCACTTGTCGTTGATAAAGAAATTTATAAAACCTGGGCCGGCAATTTCAACCTTCTCAATATAATTATCATTTAAAGGAATGTTTTCTGCTATAGCCATTGCGATAGTTCTAGGTGCCATACGAGCAGGTTTAGCAAGCAACATAGCAATATTGCATGAAAAATCACCATGGTTTTTTCCCCTTGGTTTTTCAACATTTACAGATGGTAGCTCCATCTCAGGCAATGCTTTTTTACTTATAGCTGCCGCAACTGCTGTTTTGACAGCCTCTGCTATATGCTTGTTAATTTTCTGTACTATATCCGTCATCATTAACCTCTCTGACCGTCATAATAAATTCATTTTGTTCTTTTTCCATCATATCCAGGGAGTACGATACTGCAACTACCCCACCATTTTCATCAAGTGCGGATTCAATTCTATTCGCAGTTACAGCTACTGTAAACACACCAAATTCAGTGGCATAATGTGAAATGTTTTCCACACCTTCTTCAAAAACGAAAGTTGAAGCAACTGTTCCATGTCTTATCAATGTTACTCTGTTCTCTTCTACTTTCAAAGTTGTTGTTGTTCCCTCCATACCTGTTACTCCAGTTTCTTTGTAAGATATATAGAAGGCATTTTCTTTTTTATATAATTTTCCTTCGGTAATCAATTCCATCAGCCCTTCATCACCAGGCCCGCTCTGTCCTTTTACCGAAACTATTACTTTTTTCATATTTGCACCATGGGTTTTCAATATTCTACAGTCTCCCTTAATAATTTTCAATATCTATATGCTCAACAGTCAGATTATCCTTACCCAAAATATCCTTACACAGCGGCATAAATTTCTCTATACTGTCGCTTGTGAATATTTCAACTAAGCCTTTCACTGCGGTAGAATTCATTTTTATAGTTGTACTGTCTCTTAGTAATTCAGCTATACTCCGGGCTGAATCTATTAGTTTTATATCTGGTCCAACAACTTTTTGAATTACTTCTTTTAGTAACGGATAGTGGGTACATCCTAAAATAAGAGTATCTATTCCCTTTTCTTTCAGGCCATTAAGATAATGATTTGCAGTGAGTTCAGCAATTTCATTGTTCCAAAATTCAGTACCCTCTTCCACTAAAGATACAAACAACGGGCAGCTTTTTTGATAAATCCTACAGCTAGCTTCTTTATCCGAAAGTTCTTTTTTATACGCATTACTTTCAATTGTTGCCGGCGTTCCTATTACCCCTATAATTTTGGTCTTTGAAGCCGCAAGCCCTGCTGCAGAACCGGGGCTGATTACCTCAAGTACAGGTATATCAAATTCACTTTTAATTTTTTCAAGTGCATTTGAGCTTACTGTATTACAGGCTATAACAATTGCTTTTACATTTTTGCTCAACATAAACCGCATGTCCTGGAACGCAAAATTAGTAATTGTTTCACGGGATTTTGTCCCATATGGAGCTCTCTTGCTGTCACCGAAATAAACCAGGTTTTCACCAGGAAGTATCCTGTGTATTTCTTTTAATACTGTAAGGCCACCGAGACCTGAGTCAAAAATTCCAATAGGTTTATTACACATTTTTTGATTCTCCGCAGAAATCTTTCAGAAACTTATATTTTTTCTTTTTTTCAATTGCCAGTTCAATGAGCTTTGTCATCAGCTCTGTATTAGATTTACCCGAAGAAACCCATATTTTAGGATACATGCTTATACTAGTAAACCCCGGCATTGTATTAATTTCATTCAGGATAATTTTTCCATCATCAGTAATAAAGAAATCAACTCGCGCCAGACCATACCCATCAACTGCCTTGAAGGCTTCTATAGAAACTCTTTTAATCTCATTAATTAATTTATCGTCAATTGGAGCAGGGATAATGCCAACTGAATCCTCATTTACATATTTCGCATTATAGTCATAGAATTCATTACATGGTACTATTTCACCAACGCCCAGAGCCTCAACCTTGCCGAACCCTCCTAATACTGCACACTCAAACTCACGACCCGGAACAAATGCCTCTATAACTATTTTTCTGTCATATGCAGATGCGTCCTTCACAGCAATACTAAGTTCTGCCTCTTCTATAACCTTAAATATACCTACTGAAGATCCTCCGTTAGCCGGTTTTACAAAAACAGGATAGCCAAGACGTGCTGCCACTTCCTTTTCCAAAGTATTAAAATCAATATTTTCAATAGTTACGCATATATATTCAGCCTGAGGAATTCCTGCGTGTGAAAACATCACCTTTGAAATGGCTTTATCAAATCCCACTGCCGAAGATGCAACACCGCTTCCCACATACGGGATTTTACACATTTCTAAAAATCCCTGTATTACACCGTCTTCTCCCCCGGTTCCATGAATAACGGGAAAAACAACATCTATTTCATTTTCAATAAATATACTGTTGGATATCTCTATAGATATTTTTGATAATGTATTTTTGATATCAGTGATTTCGTTGCAGATAATATCCGTATTATCATTTTCATATAAAATAAGATCGCCCTCTTTTGTGACCTCAATTAACCTGAAATTATACTTTGTTCTGTCAAGGGATAAAATAACATGCACTGCTGATCTTCTTGATACTTCATGCTCTGTTGATTCTCCCCCGAAGATAATGCCTACATTAATTTTTTTCAAGCTTACCTCCGCTAATCTTTTATATGACAGGCCGTTATTTCTCCATAGTACATAACGTGGTAATTATCATTACTGTCATAAAAAGTTTTTTTAATCGTTTTATCTATAAGACCCGGTTCCATAGCCTGCTTGTAAACTACTTTGCACTCCATGTGGATTTCACATTTATCAATTAATGGAGCGACTACTGTGGCCGCTTCAAGGGCTTCAAAGCCACATTCACTGAATTTATCCATATCGCGTCCTGATTTGGTTCCGCACAATGCAAGTTCCTTTGCAAGTTGTCCTGATGCAGGAAAACTAACAGTAAACTGGTTCGAATTATCAATCAGCTTATATGTATGACGTGAATACCTAACAGCAACAATCAAAATCGGTTTATTCCAGATTCTTCCCATTGCTGCCCAGCTTATTGTCATTGTATTAATTTCGCCTTCATAGCCGGTGGTAAGAAATGCACCACCTTTTGACAATTGTTCCGCAGCTTCTTTTATAACTTCAGTATATATAGTTTCTTTTAGCATATTATATCCTCCGAGTATTTAGTTGCATTGAATTATATCACATTTGTTTATATCTGGATGAGCTAGAAAACTATATCAGCTTTTTGAATGATTTTATGTTCATATAGTTTTTGTGGTAATATGTCCCAGGCTTTTGCATCAGGACATGACAACTCATATGTGAAATCAACTGTTTCTCCATTTTTGCTTTTTGAAAATTTTGCGCCCTTTAAAAGAAATCCATCTTTTTCAAGTAATTCTTTAATAATATTTGCTGTATTTTCATCGTATAAAGCAGTAACTTTCAATTTTGCTTTAGACGGTTTTATTTTCAAAACACCTTCCAGCTTACGGAATAAAATCAGCGTAAGAAATATAATGCCTGTAGTTATGATTCCCATAAGATAATAACCTGACCCTACAGCTAGCCCGATACACGCAACCCCCCACAGAGTAGCAGCTGTTGTAAGCCCTGTAACACTGAATCTGTCTCTAATAATTGTTCCAGCCCCAAGGAAACCTATTCCGCTGACAACCTGTGCGCCCAGCCTCGAGGGATCTATAACTCCTTCAGGATACTGTTCGAAAAGATGCTGAGACACTACCATTACCAATGCTGCCCCAATACATACCAGCATGTGCGTTCTAAGGCCCGCGGGTCTGTTTTTAGACTCTCTCTCGTATCCAATGATTCCTCCACAGACCAATGCTATTAAAATCCTTATTAGATCTTCAAGTTCAAATACCATAATAAACCTACCTTTCGGAAAGAGACTCTCCGATACCCTTCCAGGTATCTTCATTTCCAAGGGACAGCTGCCATGCGGCTACTCCCCTTAGCCCGAATTCTTTTACTAAATCAGTTTTTAGCACTAAGCTTTCTTTTTCCTCTATCCACATTTTATATACTGAACCTTCTTCAGTATAAGTTGCAAAATATTGTCCGCTTTCTTCATCCCAAACCATTTCAATTCCTTTTTCATTTATAAACTCAAGAGTATTGTCTATACCCAGTGTTTTATGGTTCTTCACTACCCCGTCAGTATCTCTCCACATTCGGGTATAAAATGGAAGTCCTACCAGCAGTTTATCAGGATTAACATACAATAATGTTAGCTCAAGCATGTCAGAAACCCATTGAAGCTGAGCTTGAGACCCTGCAACGGGAGATGATGCCCAGTGCTGGTCATAAGTCATTACCATTATATAGTCCGCTTCTTTTGACAGATTTTCATGGTCATAGCACAATGAATAATTATCGCTGCCACCGGGCACTCCTACATCCACAGATATTTTCAATCCCATATCTCTCGCATAAGGCATAAGCTCTCTGACAAACTGAGTATAGGCATCACTGTCTTTTAGGTAAATATTCTCAAAGTCCAGATTAATTCCATCCAATTCATATAACTGTGCGTATGATAATATCTGACGTATAACATTATCGCGGGAGTTCGGATTATTTAATATTGCCGATGTCATATCTATATCATTAAATGTATTGCTAAGTAACGGCCATATCCGAGCCCCAATCTCATGAACTTTTTCTACATAAGGCATGTCAGCCCTACTTTCTAAAGTTCCTTCAGCATCAGTCACAGTAAACCATGTGGGTGAGTAAACATTTATTTCATTGAATTGCATGAACTCTTCAACAGGTGGTGTTGTTTTATATATGTACTGCCAGGCAAGTATTATGTCTTCAAGTTCATCAGGAGTTCTTCGGATAAGATTTACCGTTAATTCTTTATAACTTATACTACTGGTGAGAAACCTGGTTTCAACATATCCAACTATACCTTCGGAAGTTCGTATCTTCGCCCATGCTCCTTCTATGGCATATACATCCACAGTTTCACCGGATTCACCGATTTCTTTGTATATTGGTTTTTTTATAGATTTACCGCTTCTTACTGCCACAGTTTTCAAAGAAGTTGTTTTCTTTTTCGTGATTAAACCGTCATTTGTTTTAGTTTCTATGCTTATTTGCGGGCTTACAGTCCCCTTATGTTCATAATTTTTAAGATAATCTATTATTACAACATTGTACTCTTCATTATAAACTGCTTCAACTTTGAATATTTCACTGAAGATTACAACTGGCACGTATAATACATTATTGATATATCGCGCAGTCATATCTAACTCAACCGGTTCCATGTTCACATAAGCCTGAAGGTCGCTGTCTTTCATTCTGATTACTTTATCACCAGAAGTAACAGTTACCACTGAACCATCTGCTTCTTTGTAAATAGTAGAATCAATATATTTTTTTACAATGTCAAAGGGTATGAAAATTTCACTCCCGTTTATAATTGGGGGTGCCGTTGAATTAATAAGTTTATCTTCAATTAAAAGGTTTATTTTGCTGCTGTCAAAAAATGCTACAACTTCATCTTCAGTGCTGTATTTATCGATTATCCTATCAATACTTATGTATGCAACGAAAATAACAGAAATCAAATATGCTGCAATAATAATGAATAAAAGTATTTTTTTTAGCATTTTTTCTCCGATGCGGATAATAGGTGTCAGCTTTTTAAATTGTACTCAATGTGCCTTTTAATGTGGCTGACTGCCCTGTCGTCGGTTTCAAAGACCAGCATTGTTCTTTTTCCATCATATTCCAGAACAGCAAAATATTCTGCCTCTTTATTGTCTCCAGAAACAGCCTTGATGGTCTTTGCAACATTACCTCTGTGTTCTTCATAATACGAGGATGTCACCGGGGCGACTAAGTCAAAATCTGTGAGGTCACAGTTAATCATCCTCTTTCTTCTACTTTTGTTATATATCCTGTCCATTGATATTGAGTTTCCTGCAAGAATGTATTCAAATTCAATATTTCTGTTTGTTACTATTTTATATGCCAGGTAAACTGTCACAATTACTATTGCAATAGCATATTTTCTCGTAGGTTCAATTAAAAATGCAGTCAAGCAAATAGCTATAGACCCAAACACGGCTACCAGAGTTATAATGTTATCTTTAACATTCCTTGGTTTTACAATACATTTTTCGTAAACATTTTCCATTTAAACGCCTCTGCCTTCTATATACATAATACCACAGACCACTTTTCAAAAATTGTCCTTAATGATATTTTTTGCTTTTTGTAGATTTGTCCCTAGGGACAATTTTCATTTCGATTTCTCTCATCCCGATATTTATATCAGTTTTTAAAGATAATCTTTTATATGAGCAATTGACGGAAGAACTAATGTTGGCTTTATTTCAGATTCAGCAAGAATTTCTTTAGTTGTTGCACCGGTCATAACCAGTACTGCAGTAGCTCCGTTATTTATACCCATAGCTATGTCTGTTTGCAATCTGTCTCCGACAAAAACCATTTTTTCGCGCGATACCCCGGTAGTAGCTTCAAGAGCCTCTACTGTGTGTGAATTAGGCTTACCCATAATTTCAGGCACAACCCCTGTTGATTCAGAAAACATCTTAATCATCGAACCTGTATCCGGCATTAAACCGCCTTTAACAGGACAATTTGAATCAGGATGAGTAGCTAAAAACTCTGCACCTTCCCGTATAAATGTGCATCCTTTATAGATCTTTTCATAAGTAAGAGATGTGTCAAAACCGAGCACAACAATATCAGGGTTTTCACCATTCAGCTCTATCCCCTCGGACAGAAAGCCTTCCGTCAAACTTTCAGTCCCTATAAGGTACACGCTCTTTCCCGGACGTTTTCTTTTTAGATAATCTATGGTAACAGCGCCCGAAGAAAACAAGTTGTCTTCACTAGCATCTACTCCCATCTTTTTTAATTTCTTAATATAATCTTTTATTGATTTAGATGAATTATTAGTAAAGAAAATGTATTTCTTTCCCATAGAATCAAGTATATCTAAAAACTCTAACGCTCCCTCAATAGGAGTGGTTTCCATATAAAAAGTTCCATCCATATCAAGAATAAAAACTTGTTTGTCGTGTAATATATTATTCATTATTTATCCTTCCGTTGCTCTTTGAACTTCAATAGCCAATGCACATTCAATACGCTTTTTCTGCATTATACATGCACTGTCGTCAGGTTCATAAATGCTTCCATTGGTAAAATAGGCTGTAGCAGGACAACCGCCTGAACAAAAGTATTTAGCCCAGCATGTTTTGCATTTTTCAATGCTCTCTACACTGTTATCTCTCATCCTGTCTGCAAGTTCAATATTAAATTCCGTATCATCTACTGTTCCCATTTTGAATTCATCTTCACCGACAAGTCTGTGACAGGCAAAAATATCACCATCAGGGGTAATCGCCCCATACTCAAATCCTGCACCGCAGGCAGTCAGTCTTTTATATATGCAGGGGCTCTTGTATAGACTTATATTAAAGTGATAAAAAGTATATTTATCCTGCTTTGCATATTCCTTTGAAAATTTTTCATATTCCTCTAATACCCTATCTAATTCTTCATCATTTAGGTCATATTCTCCCCCGGTAACCGGCTCTATTGATATGTCTTTGAATCCGAAAGAAGCCAGATGCTTTACATCATTGGAAAAATCCAAATTATCTCTGGTAAAGGTTCCTCTTACAAAGTATGATTTGCCCTCGCGCCCTGCAACTATTTTTTTAGCATTATCAATTGCAAGGTCATATGAACCACGGCCATCAGCATATATCCTGAACTTATCGTGAATTTTTTTACGTCCATCTATGCTAATTACCACATTGTCCATATATCTATTTATAAATTCCAGAGATTCATCATCTAAAATAGTACCATTGGTAGTAATCGTAAAGTGAACCTCTTTATTATATTTATCTTGTTCAGCCAGGGCATATGCCACAGTTTTTTTAACAACGTCAAAGTTCAGCATGGGTTCTCCGCCGAAAAAATCAATCTCCACATTTTTCTTGTTACCTGATTTTGACAGAAGAAGATCAACCGCTTTTTTGGCTACATCAAATGGCATGAGTTTTGTTCCCCCGGAATATTCGCCATCTCCGGCAAAACAATATGAACACTTTAGGTTGCAGGTATGCGCCATATGAAGACAAAGCGCTTTGAACTGCACTTCTGAGGGTCTTGGCAAAGCAGGAATTTCCATTTTCGAAAAAAGAGATCCTTGTTCAATAAGCTCATCTATTTCAGCATAAGCTTCCTCATAGCCTGATTCTCCAATATTATATCTATCTGTGTTTTTTAATTTTGTATAGCCTTCTATAGAATTGCATTTTTCTAATATGTCATATGCAGTATCATCAGGCACATGAATTGCCCCGCTGTTTACATCTAGGCATACGTTGAAACCATTCTGTTTGAAAAGGTGTTTCATAATGTCTCCCTACCGTTTCTTCAGTAAAGAATTATACCACATTTGGCCATAGAATTATTCCATGAAGGCCAATCGACAATATCTAAGAAAAAAATGTTGGTTACCTGATAGTATGAACTACCTGTAGAAAAAACTACCCTATGCAAAAAAATACTTCATAGGAAGATTTAAGCCTTCAATCGTTGAAAAGGCTACTGATAAAGTATATTATTATATTGAGGTGATATTATGAAATGCGCAATCGGTCATGACAGTCATGCATACTACCAGCATCTTGGGAAACCACTGCTTCTTGGCGGAGTTAAAATTATAGGTAGTCAACCGTTGAAAAGCAACAGCGATGGTGATGTTGTCCTTCATGCTCTTACAAATGCTATATCCGGACTCACAGGGGTTAATATATTAGGTGCAATTGCAGATAATATGTGTATCAATCAAGGAATAATAGATAGCAGCGAATATGTTAAAGAAGCTCTTAAATATATGGGTAAAAGTAGCATAACCCATGTATCTTTTTCAATTGAGTGCCTTACACCGCAACTTGAGCCCTATATCCATGATATACGATTAAAAATTGCAAATTTACTTGCTTTAGATATCAGCTGTATTGGCTTTACCGCTACTACCGGTGAAGAACTCACCATGTTCGGGCGCGGAAAGGGAATCCTCTGTACCTGCATCATTACCAGCACCTAATAGTGCATTTGCTATAATAAGGTCAGCAGGAGTAGTTACTTTAATATTTGATTCATCTGAATCTACAAGATATACATGATAGCCGAAATATTCGGCTATTTGTGCATCATCAGTTACATTCATACCCCGATACGCAGCACGTTTATGAAGTTTTAGTATATCTTTAAAGTAAAAAGCCTGAGGAGTTTGAATTTTATACAACCCTTCCCGGCTAATTGTTCTTTTTACAAATCCTTTATCCCCTGCTTCTTTAAGAGTGTCTGTGAGGGGAACTGCAGCACAGCAGGCACCGTATCTATCTGCGGCCTCTATACAATCAACTATAAGTTTTTTTGTTACAAGCGGTCGCGCTGCATCATGAATCAAAACTACACGCGTCTCTTTATCAGTTTCTATCAAACCATTATATACTGACTCTCTTCTACTTTTCCCGCCTTCAATAATATTTACTTTATCTAGGTATCCGGCAGCTTTCAGCACCTGCTTATATCTTTTGATATTATCTTTAGCAGCAACTATTATTACCTGATCAATCTGTCCTACCTTAAGAAAAGCCTCCGTCGTTTTAACTAACAGAGCCTTACCGCCAACTTCCTCAAGAAGCTTATTTGTGCCGTTCATTCTAGACGAACTTCCGCCCGCCGCAATAATCGCAGTTACATTCATATCACTATTCAATCTTTGAAAAAATCAACCGACCTGCAGAAGTCTGTGTAACACTTGTCACAACCACTTCTTTTTCGTTTCCAATATATTCTTTACCATTTTCAACAATAACCATAGCTCCATCTTCAAGATAACCTATCCCCTGTCCGTTTTCTTTACCTTGTTTACTTATTTTAAGGAAGAATTTTTCTCCCGGGTATGCAAGTTTTTTAATTGCAGATGCAAGTTCATTAAGGTTCATCACGCCAACTCCTGTAACAGCTGCAACTTTATTTAAATTATAATCAGTGGTTAATATTCTTCCCTTTATCTTAGCTGCATATTTAAGAAGCTTTACATCGGTTTCCTGCTGTGAATCGTCAAACTCTGTCTCAATAGTTTCCGCGTATTCATAATCTCTGACTAGGTTTTCCAGAATATCCAGACCTCTTCGCCCTTTTCCTCTTTTGGCAGCATCCGCGCTGTCTGCCATGACTTGCATTTCTTTAATAATGAAATTTGGTATCAGTATTCTTCCTTCAAGGAAACCGCTCTTTATAATATCGATTATTCGTCCATCAATCAGCACACATGTATCAAGAATCTTTGTTCCATCTCCGTGTTTTCTTTTCTTAAATGCATCAAAATTGATTTCATCCTTACGCTTAATAGCAAAATACATACCACCGGTACCAAAAACAATATTTAATAGTATCGCTATAGGATTCCCGACAACTGGTAAATCTTTAAATGGAATTGCAGCAAGATTTGCTATAATTAGACCTATGATAAGGCCTCCGGTTCCGATTATAATTTCATAAAACGAAACTTCAGATGCCGTAGACTCTGCTTTGCCCATTATATTATTAAAAAAGTTGAATAGTTTTCCTGCAATGTAGTAAAGCAACGCTCCGAATATAAGACATGAAATCACATAAATAGGAACCTTGAAACCATCGGCTTCCGGAGGAAGCATTCTTATAACCAGCGTATTAGCTATTGTATAACCGGTAACTATACCAATTGCACCAAAAATTAGGCGCAGTACTCTTCCCAGCACAGCCTACTCCTCAATTTTTTTTACTCTTTCAGATACCATTGCTTCTGCTTCACCCACACTAATCCCTTTTACCAGCATTAGCTCACTGAGCATTATTTGTTTTGCGCTTGATAGCATTTTACGTTCACCCGTTGAAAGCCCTTTGGCTTTATCTCTGATCATGAGCGCTTTAACAACAAATGCAACACTGGTGATTGAACCACTTTTGATTTTTTCCATATTTTCTCTATATCGTTTATTCCAGTTTGTGGTTTCATCACATTCATGATTATAAAAATCTTCAAGAAGCTGGTCGGCTTCTTCATTGGATATAATGTCTCTAACACCGATTTTTTCAATTGAATCTACAGGAAGAGAAACTTTCATTCCACCGATGGGCATATTCAATATGTAATATTCTTTAACTATACCGAAAACTTCTTTATCTTCAAGAGCGACAATTACGCCAGCGCCATGCATTGGATACACAACTAAATCTCCTATTTTATACATTGTCACCTCCATATTCATTGGGATGATTATACATCAGGGACACAAAAAAGTCAAAATTTCACGCTTTTTAAATTGCCATATAATGTCATATTTATGCCCTAAATTGAATACTGTCCAGCTTTTTATATTATTCGTTTGACATTAGTGTGCGCCATACAGTATTATGCCAATATGAAAGGAAAATATTATGAGTGATTATGATAAAAATTACGAAAGTGCGGTTATGGAGTTACGAAGAGGAACATTAGTGCTAAGTGTACTAAGCCAGCTTAAAACCCCTGCATATGGCTACTCTCTTGTTCAACAACTTGCAGCAAAAGATATGGCAATTGACCAAAGCACTCTTTATCCCCTTCTAAGAAGATTAGAGAAACAGGAGTTACTTAACAGTGATTGGTCAGTAGAAGAGAGCCGGCCAAGAAAATATTATGTGCTAAGCGACAAAGGCAGAGAGTTTTTAACCAGGCTTTCAGTGGAATGGGAAAACACTGTAAACACAATGGATAACCAATTGAAAAATTTACAGGAAGGACTATAAAAAAAGTGGAAACGATAGAAAGACATTTAAATATATCCGGAAGATGGCTCACTAAAAAACAAAAAGAAGGCATTCATGTAGAACTTACAATTGCCGGGAATATATAGAAAGGAATATATCATGGAAATATTAGAAAGATATTGATATGCAGTAGGAAGATGGCTTCCCAAAAAACAAAAGAAAGACATTTTAGCAGAACTTGAATCATCCATATACGACACCCTTGAGTCCATATTCGGTAAATCAGATGATTATACTGAAGATAAAGTTTCTGAAATTTTAAAAGAGCTGGGCGCACCATGGAAAGTTGCAGCGGCCTATTCAGGAATTGCTGACCGATTGATTGGTCCTGAACTTTTACCTATTTACTTTACGCTTACAGCTATAGTATCAGGTGCCGTTGCGTTTGGTTTAACAGTAAGTTTTATTATTGGATTATTCCGACCTGATTTGAGCTTTTTAGATTTCATACTAAACTTATTAAAACTCATTCCTAATTTAATTTTAAGCACTGTTTTCGTTGTAGGAATTACAACTATTATATTTGCAGTAATAGAAAAAAAAGTTCCTGTTCATGAACTGCAGGCTGAGTTAAATATTAAAAAGTCCAAAGCTACAATTTCACTTAATAAGTCTGATAAAAACAGCACTAAAAGTGAAGGTTGGTCACCAAAAGATCTTCCATCAGTTCCAAAGGGAAAGAAAAAGATATCAAGAGCAGAGCCAATAATAGGTATCATTTTTGCAGTAATAGCTATTGTATTGTTCAATTTCTTCAGGGAAAAACTTGGCATTTACTATACATCTTCAATGGGTTCAGGTTGGGAATTTGTTCCAATACTGTCGGAGAGTGCTATTAAAGTATTTCTACCATTTTGGAATACTGTTTGGGGAATAACTCTGGTTTTTTCCTTTTATCAATTGATTAAGGGGCGCTGGACATTACCTATGAGAATTTCAGATATTATACGTTCAATTATTGATGCTGCTGTTATTGTCATTATGATAAAGGGACCTGAACTAATAGATTTCAGACTTCTACTCTCCTATTCAAAACCAGAAGTTGTAGAATCACTGACACCGGTTGCAGAATTTTTTTAAGTACTCCATTAATGGTTTCCTAATATTTGCTCTAATAGCTACATGTATTGGAATAATTTCAAAAATAGTTAATGCATTCCGACCCTCAACCTATGATAAATCAATCTTCGCCCGTCAGCACATATGTATTCATCCTTTGCTGCATCATAGTCCATATTCTCGGCACGCCCCGGGTATTTTTCCTTGTATGTTCGCTTTTTCATTCTTTCATAGTTCTGAGGCTTTATGTATGTTTTCTGTTCGTTCTGTTTTAAGAAAGTATAGTTCTCCTCACTCTCATATCCGGCGTCAGCTATGATATTACTGTATTTCTTTAAATATCTCTTCTCAAGTTCATTTATGAAAGGTTTGAGGGTGTTGACATCGTTCCGATCACCCGAAACGTATATCCCGACCACATATTCATTCTCTATGCCTAACTGGACATTGTATGCCGGCTTGAGCTGGGCATTTCTCATGTGGTCTTCCTTTAATCTCATAAAAGTTGCATCAGTATCTGTCTTTGAAAAACTATTCCTGCCGTTGAACAATGAATTGTATTTGTTGTACTTATCCTGTCTTCCTATGAATTCCAAGACTTTTTCCATGTCTCTTTGCAATTGGGTTTTACGGCAGCCCTTACCGTGTACGAAAGCCATTCCCAGCCTTTTCTTTTCATTTGAAAGAAGTGTTTGGGCTTCCTTCAACCTTTCAAGGGCTTTGTCTTGTGAGTCGATTTCAAAACCATACTCGTTTTTCAGTTTTTCAAAAAGCATGGGGATTTTGTCACTAAGTTTTTTCTCGTTCTTTTGTGTTGCCTTTCGCCATACGAAAGTATACCTGTTGGCATCCGCCTCTATTTTGGTTCCGTCTACGAAAAGATATTCAAATGGCACCTGTTCCATATCATGAAGTACCAGTACGAACTGACTAAAAAGGTTTTCAGTGTTCGAAACAAGTCTGTGCTTTATGAAACGCCAGATTGTATTGTGGTCAGGTATCGGAGCACCTTTTAGAAGCCATTTGAAATTGATATCCCTTCTGCATGCCTTCTCAATACTCCTTGAGGAATATATACCCTGGGAAAAGGCATACACCATGTCTTTGAAAAGTGTTATGGGTGATACACAGTTGTTTCTTCCGTAATATGAATTTGCCTTAAGAAGGCAGCTGTAATTCAGATTCTCCAGCATCTGGTCCAGTAATCTTACGGAATCGTCGTCAGGTATCAGAACTTCAATGTTCAGTGGTAAAACCAGTTGATATCCATGTGTATTTTTTGTATACTTCTTATGTGTTATATTTTGTTTTTGCATACAAATATTATACCAAGAAACGGGCCATAATGGCCCGTTTTGCGTGCAATAATTTCAAAAAGAAGGAGCTGCCTTTTTGAGACAGCCCCTTTTTATATGCTTATTAACTTATTCATTACCTGTAAACCCAATCATCATTTCATCACTATCCGTATCCAATGTAAGTGTGAGATAGTTATCACCTTCCATATATGAACCGGATAACACTCCGCTATAATTAGATTTCATTACTTCTGTAAAACCTGCCTAAATCAAGTCCTCAGTATATGCATCGAAATCCTTCTCACTAACATCGTTTATGAGCACTGACAACTGAGTCGTTCCGCTAACAGTTATGGATGAAGAAGTATCAATCTTGCCTTTTTTGAATTCAGGTACATTTTTAGCATATCCTGAGGCCATTTCCCCTCTTCAATGTCAATATCTGCATTACCACCTGAAATATCCTCAAGGTATTTTTCTGTAATGCCCTCAGCTAACTCTTCATTAATTTTTTCTCCGGCTTTCTTGCAACCACTCAAAGGAAGTACCACAATAAGCAAAACAAGAAGAACCAAAAAAAACACTTTTCAATTTCTTTTTCATTTTATTCCCCCATCATCTGTTATTTAAAAACGGCCTAAGAAACCTGTTTTCTCAATATAGAGTTTATCAGTTACCTGAATATGATATGGTCATTTCACCTGTTTTCGCAGCATATTGAATAGATATTGCATTATCTCCTTCAACATATGTTTTAACAGTAATCCCTCCGGAATCAGAGCCTGTCAGGTATTCAAATACGCTACCTTCTATTTCAACAATATATGCATCAAAGGCTACCTGTGAAACTGATTCTAATGCAACATTAATATTGTCCATTCCGCCTACACGAGTTCCTGTTGTGTTAACGATTGTGCCCTCTGTTAATTCAGGTACTTTTTCAGGCATGAATTCAGGCCATACATTTTCTGTACTAATATCTCCACCGGCTAATTCTCCGGCAAGACCTCCGCCTAAATCCTCATCAAGATCATCCTGAATTGACCCACTTTGGTTACACCCGGTCAATGGCAACGCCATAGTGAGTAAAATAACCAATACCATTATACTATTTTTTATAAATTTTTTCATCATATATCTCCTTCTCTAGTGTATACATATTATATCACCAATCTTTACATTTGCTTAAAGACTGTCTAAAAACTGTCATTCTTTACTTAAAAACCGCTTCCATGGCTTGATAAATATCTCGCACAGCAAGGATTTCAATGTTTTTGGCTATCTTAGCAGCCGCTGCAGCATTTTCTGCCGGAACTACCGCAAAACAAAATCCCATTTTTTCAGCCTCAATCACACGTTTTTCAATATTAGATATAGCCCTTACTTCACCGGTGAGTCCTATTTCGCCCATAACTACAGTATCTTTATCAACCGGTCTGTTTTTAAAGCTAGAAGCTATGGAACAAATCATCGCAAGATCACAGGCAGGTTCATTAACTTTTATTCCTCCTGCTGCATTTACATATACATCGCAGTTATCAAGTTGAACACTTCCCTTTTTCTCCAAAACGCCTATAAGCATAGTTGTCCTTTTATGGTCTGTGCCCGTTGAAACTCTTCGCGGAACAGGATTTATGGTGACACATACAAGTGCCTGTATTTCCACCAGTACCGGTCTTGTGCCTTCTAGTGTCGGCACTACACATGAACCGCACGCCCCGTAGTTCCTGCCTGACAACATCATGGCAGAAGGGTTCAGGACTTCCTCAAGCCCTTCATTGGACATCTTGAATACACCTATTTCATTAGTGGATCCAAACCTATTCTTAACTGCTCTTAGTATTCTAAAATTATGGCTTCTATCACCTTCAAAGTACAAAACTGTATCTACCATATGTTCAAGTACTTTCGGGCCTGCAAGATTGCCATCTTTTGTAACATGCCCAACAAGGAATATTGCTACTTCCAGTTTTTTTGCAGTTTCCATAAACGCCAGCGTTGAGTTTCTTATTTGTGTAACACTTCCGGGAACTGACTGTATCTGAGTACTGTATACTGTTTGAATTGAATCAATTATTACTATGGATGGGAGTGATTCCTCAATACAACCTATTATGCTGACCAAATCTGTTTCTGATGCAATCAGTAGATCTTTTGAATCAACTCCAAGTCGCTTTGCTCTGATACCTATTTGCGCAAGACTTTCTTCACCAGAAATGTACATTATGCCATTCTTAGTTTCCGCCTTTTTGCACACCTGCAGTAGAACTGTGGATTTCCCTATACCCGGATCTCCTCCAACAAGAACTATTGACCCTTTTACCATACCGCCGCCTAGTACTCTGTTCATCTCTGTAATACCGGTATTCATTCTAATAGTGGCATCTACTTTAATATCTGATAAGCTTTTTAGATTGACCCTATGTCCCTTAACTTCTTTTCCCCTTACTTCTGTAATTTCTTCTCTAAGAGTATTCCATTCAGAACATGAAGGACATTTCCCCAACCATCCGCTGGATTCATAGCCACAATTGTCACAAATATATTTAGTCTTACTCTTAGCCATGAAGTCTCCTTAATCCACAATTATCCTTAGTAGCATATTTTTCAATATTCCTGCTCTTATCCCATCTCTGTTTTCTGTATTTGATGCTGTTATCGCTTTATTACTAATCGCTGCCTTCATTAATTTGCCATCTCTTTGAGATATAAGTTTATAATCTGCAAAATTATTGATATGGGCAGCTGCTGACTGCTCTGAAATTCTATCTCCGATAGACAACACTAAATGCATAAAATCACTATATGGTCTGGTTACTGCGATTCTCCTGATTTTTATGTTTCCTCCGCCACCACGTCTGCTTTCAACAAAATATCCATGTTCATTTGTAAATCTTGTTCCTATTACATAATTAATTTGTGAAGGCACACATTTAAACTGTAACGCCAGAGCATTTCTTTGAATTTCAGCTTCACCGCCCGTTTCCTTAATCAATTCTTTTATAAATTCTTCTATAACATCACTTAATCGTGCCATAATGGGTCTCCTGTTTGTTTTTGACTATCTTTGACTATCTTTGACCATCTATTTATAGTATATATACCCCTAATCTGTATTACAAGTACGACCGGCACTTTATGTTTCTTATTTTTATTTCAATATGCGCATTAGAATTAAATGTCATAGTTTGTTTTCTAAAGTAAAAGCCTCCTTGCGGAGGCTTTTTATTTACTCTGAATCTTTATTTGCCGGAGGTTTTGGTTTCGCTTTTTTTGTTACTTTCTTAATAATAAGTATTATTAGAATTACTATCGCACCCATTAACAGAAGTACTGGAAGTGCCCCAGCGAGGAAAATTACTACATCTCCAAGGAATGATACTCCGTCTTTCAAATTTTCCCAGATTTTACCAAAGAATCCTTTAGGTTTTGGGAATGCAGATTCTTCTTCAGGATTTTTTTCATTAATAGTAATATTTATTGTTGAATATTCTACTTTGCTATCCCATTTTTTCAATGACCCTTGTAAATTTTCTATATCATAAACAACTTCGGTAATTCTGCTTTGCACCTGGAAATAAACTTCAGCATCTTCAATTGAATCTGCATATTCTTCAAGTCGTTCTTTTTCGTTATGCTTAAGCTCGAGTCTCGCTTCTGTATCATAATACATATCAGAAATATCATCTTCATTAGTATTTGATTGAAGAACAGTTCCTATGGCAGATAGTCCTTCGGTGAAACCAAGGAAAACATCTGCTTTGATTCTTATTCTAAGAGATCCGTTTGTAAGAAGATATTTTTCACCATTCACATAGGTCGGAGTTTTCCATATATTACTTTCTTCAATATATCCATTATTGCCAAGCATAGATTTTATAGTTTCATATGTTGTCTGATAACTATCAACTTCCATTTGGACGGTGGCAGTTTTTATAGCTTTACGACCCTCTTCATATACTCCGCCGTCATCACTACTTGCATAGTTAGCTGTGCTTTTCATTGCCTCAGGAGCAGGAGCTGAACCAGCCATATATTCTATATTTGAACTTTGCCCCCTGCTTTCATCAGTCATTGCATAGTCGCTTGAGATCTCGCTTTTATCCGCCATACCACAACCGGCAAATATTGATGCAATCATTATGATTGCCAATATAATTACTAAAGTTTTTTTCATGTTTACCACCCGTCCTTATTATTGTCCGTTATTTTTTTGATACAAATCTTTGACGGACATCATCACCCAACAGTTCCCTTTTTCTATATTTATTATAAACCTAATCAAACACCATTACCATTTTGGGTAAACCCCCCCGGGGGGTTTTATCAAAAAATTATCTTTTTATGCTAATCTGACGGAGGTAATTTAGCCCAAGGCGAAGTTTGAAAGGGTTTCGGTGAAGGAGTATATGTTGATACATGACTGAACCGAAAACACGAATCAAACAAAGCAAGTCAGACACATATATTTAAAGAAAACGCCGTCTGAATGAAATTCATGACGGCGTTATAGTTAATATGTGTCTGATGTTTGGGTTAAATTAACCCGTCAGATTTTATTTTTCTTCCTTTTTGCGCTTAGCCTCTTCCACAATCTTAGGAGCCTGACTTGCAGGAACTTCATCATATCTTGACATTTCCATAGAGAACTGGCCTCTGCCTTGAGTCATAGAACGAAGGTCGGTAGCATACTTGAACATTTCAGCCATAGGAGCTTCAGCTTCAAGACACTGCTTTCCACCAGTCATTGGGGTCATGCCCATTATGCGGCCTCTTCTCTTGTTCATATCACCAATAATGTCTCCCATGTAATCATCAGGAATAATTACTTTGCAACTTGCAATAGGTTCAAGAAGAATTGGCTGTGCATCAACCAATTTCTTATAAGCTACGTTGGCTGCCATTTTAAAAGCCATTTCAGATGAGTCAACATTATGGTATGAACCGTCAACAAGTGTTGCTTTTAATTTAACAACCGGGTATCCGGCAAGCACACCTTTGCGGATACAGTCCTTAAGCCCTTTTTCAACAGCTGGAATATATTGCTTTGGCACAGATCCACCGAAAATCTTTTCCTGGAAATCGAGTTCTTCTTCTTCACCTGGTTCAAATTCAATATGAACATGCCCGTACTGACCGTGTCCGCCGGACTGTTTTTTATATTTTCCTTCAACTCTAATTGCTTTTTTAATGGTTTCTCTATATGGAACAATAGGGTCCTTTAGAATAACGTTGACACCGTATTTGGATTTTAGTTTACTCATTATAATATCAAGATGCTGTTCTCCAAGACCAGATACCAAAGTCTGATGAGTTTCTGAATTAACAGTAACGCTGAATGTAGGGTCTTCATCTCTTAGTTTATGAAGTCCGGAACCGATTTTTTCTTCATCGCCCGTAGTGGCTGGTTCAACAGCCAAAGATATTGATGGTTTTGGAAAATCGATAGGATCAATCATAACTGGTTTTGCAGAATCCGAAAATGTATCATTTGTACTAGTATCGTTAAGTTTAGCAACTGCGCCAATATCGCCAGCTGAAATTACTGTTGCGTTTTCTTGTTTTTTCCCTCTTACTACAAATAGGTTAGACATTTTTTCAGTTTTACCTGTTCTGCTGTTATATACATGCATATCAGATTTAACTTCACCGGAGAAAACTTTGAATATAGAAATTTTACCAACAAACGGGTCGGCAATTGTCTTAAAAACAAGCGCTGAAAGCGTTTCACCGGATTCTGTTTTAAGTTCAATCATTTCTTCACTATTCAAATCTTTTACGATAACTGATTTTTTCTCAGTTGGATCAGGAACATATTCAATAATAGCATCCATTAGAAATTGAATTCCTGCATTTTCAGCAGCTGAACCACATACAACGGGAATAATTTCATCATTTTCTATTCCCTGAAGCAAAGCAATATGAATTTCTTCATCGGTAAATGCTTCACCATCAAAGTATTTTTCCATAAGTTCTTCATTAGTTTCAGCAACTGCTTCCATAAGTGGTTCTCTAAGTTCTTCTACTTTATCTACTAAGTCTTCAGGTACAGGCATTTCAACAAACTTATCACCTTCAAAATGTTTTGCTTTTTGATGGATAACATCTACTATTCCAACAAACTTTTCATCTCTAATTATCGGGAATTCAAATGCGATTACTTTTTTGCCAAACTTTTCAACCAGCTGGTTATATGATTTGAAATAATCTGCATTTTCTTCATCCATTTTGCTGATAAAAAATAATTTTCTAAGATTAGCTTCAGTTGCATATTCCCATGATTTTTCAGTCCCAACTTCAACGCCGTTTTTGGCAGGAACAACTATAATTGCTGTTTCAGCTGCGCGAGCAGCACCAATTACTTCACCGGCAAAATCAAAATAACCGGGAGTATCTATTATATTGATTTTCGTGCCCTTCCATTCAAATGGTGCAACAGTTGTATTTATTGTAATATTTCTTTTAATCTCTTCAGGACCAAAGTCACAAACAGTAGTTCCTTCATTAACGGATCCAAGTCTGTCAGTTGCTTTAGCATTGAAGAGCATTGCCTCAGCTAGGGTGGTTTTACCAGCCGATCCATGTGACATCAAGCATATATTCCTGATGTTTTCACTAGTATAATTTTTCATTAATATCCTCCTGTAAACGCATTTTAGTTATTTTTTATTTTGTAACCCAGCACCATTATACTGTCGCTGAGATGTACATTTTCTACTTCCACATCATCGGGAACCTTTATGTCCATAGCACTAAAATTCCAGATACCCTTGATTCCCAGTTTTACTATATCTTCCGCAACAACTGTTGTAACATTTCTTGGAACTGTAAGAACAGCTATATCTACATGGTTATTTTTTAGAAACTCCGGTAAAGAATCCATGGTCATAATATCGACACCATCTATCTTATTTCCGATTAGATCCTTATTTACATCGAATATTCCTTTGAGAAAATAACCTCTTTTCTCAAATTTGCCATAATTAGCAATGGCCTGACCAAGATTTCCAGCTCCGATTATAATAATCCCAAAGCTCTTGTTCACTCCAAGTATTTTCTTTAACTCACTATAAAGAGATTCAACATTATAGCCATAACCCTGTTGACCG
>Ga0307988_1000227_pt1 | contig 43016 bp, 39 predicted proteins | sample EllFjometagen183_FD_203166 | JGI IMG/M metagenome (GOLD analysis project Ga0307988, IMG submission 203166) | Marine microbial communities from Ellis Fjord, Antarctic Ocean - #183 | ecosystem: Environmental > Aquatic > Marine > Unclassified | place: Southern Ocean | collected 2014-10-08 | reverse complement strand
CTATAGAATCAATGTTACTTAAGATAATATTAATTTTTTAACATACCTCAAAAGTCAACAGTAGCGATAATAACCTTAAATAATTATCTTCCTAAATTGTTAACATAATCATAGGTAATATTGAATATATTTCTTTGGAAGGCTTATTTCAAAAATAATTCATGTTACCAGAAGTATCTTTGAATCATTTTCAGTGAAGACAGCGTTAAACGTTTCAAGGGTAGTCGAAAGTCAATGTTAGCGATAAAACCTTTAATTAATTAAATACTGTGAAATCTTATATTATTATGACTAATATGAAAAGAAGGATTACTAAATTATCTATTAGACAGAATAATGAGTGTGTAAATTATATATAATAATGGATTACAACTGAAATTTAAACTCAAGGCATGAATTGTTTGAATCAATGCAAGCATTTACAGAAATCAAACACCATAAAAACAAACCCACCCAGACCTTTATCTGCAAACTACTGCACAAAGAGAAAGAGCACGTTGTACTAAAATATTATTCAGAAAAAGAAGGTCACATATCCAACATTAAAATCCCCTCAGGCACTACAACTATTGCCTATTACTGGTCAAATAGAAATTATGTTATTTGGAAGATGTATGACAGGAATGAAAAGCTTATTGGTACACTCTTCCACATTTGTAAAGACGTTAAAATAACTGAAACAAGTGTAAGCTACCTGGACTTGATACTTGATATCTGGATATCTACTAACAACTCTGTCAAAATACTTGATGAAGATGAACTTGAAGAAGCAAAACAAAATGGTCTTTTAACTGAATCAGAAATTATACTGATAGAAAAATCTAAAAATAAAGTTTTATCTGATTACAGGTCTCTTGCTGCTCAAATAATCTGAAATAATATTTTTGTTAAAATTATGTTAAGGTACTATAAAAGTCTTAACTGTTTATACAACACTGCTTAAATCAATTAAAAGGCCTGATAATGACAAAAATGAAGACAGCCCTCCTAATAATCATTCTCCTTTTCATTGCAAAGTCCGCAATGTCCGAAATATATAAATGGAGAGATAAAAATGGAAAGCTCCATTTTAGTAACGTACCATCCTCTTCCGTAGAGAATGTAGAAGAAATTGAAGCACCGGACTCTGTACAAACATATTCAAGCCCTGATGTTGAAATTCTACAGAACTATGAAAACGAAGATATAAGACCAAATACCAGGGCCTCAAACTCTGTTGAGATTTATACCACCAGCTGGTGCGGTTATTGTAAAAAGGCTATTTCATTTTTACGATCTAACGGCATCAGTTTTCAAGAGTACGATATTGAAAAGAGTAAGGCAGCAAAAGTAAGGATGAAAGCTCTGGGCGGTTCCGGCGGCGTGCCGTTTGCAATTATTAATGGAAATACAATATCGGGGTTTTCTCAGGAGAGATATAAGAAAGTGCTCGGGTTACGTTGAGAGTACCGATTTAAAACCAGAATATTTCACAAATACAATATCCACACATAATAAACAACTTCATCCATCATTTTCTTTGTTCGCTCCAAAGAAAACGATGCAAAAGAAAAGGCGCCCTTTGCCCGGCCCCGATTTCATCGGGATGCCCTCGCTTAATAATTTTTTGCGGTCAGCGTCACAAACTCATCCCAATTCGTCGGGACTCAAACATGCGTCGCCTCAAATCCCCAAAAAATCCTTAAGTTTCGGCTCAGTCAAAATGGGTTTATAACCATACAAGCTTCAATGAGTTCAGTATTTTGAATAAAACAATACGACGTTCTCTGCGTGTTTGCGGTAAAACTGAACATTAATTTTATTATTCCCAAAGAGGAGACAGGGTTTTCTTTAAATATTCTTTATCCGGATAAAAGGCATGATCAAGCGCTGAGAGATTCATTCTCTTTAAATCCTCCTCAGTAAAACCAAATCCTGTTACTGCTTTACAGTATTCATCTGTAAGGCATAAAGCTGAAACTCCGGGATCATCTGTGTTCAGACAAAAAGGTACATCGGAACTTTTGATCTCTTTAAGCGGATGTTCATTTAAAGACTTTACCACACCGGTATGCAGATTACTGGTAATACACACCTCAAGCATCACATCTCTGTCACGAAGCATATCCATCAAACTCTCATCCTCTATTGACCTGATCCCGTGCCCTATCCTGTCTGCGTGAAAATCTACAACTGCCTCTCTTACATTTTCAGGACCACCAACCTCCCCTGCATGCACCGTCAGCCCCATACCTGCGCCCTTTGCTTTTTTAAATAGGTTACTGAAGGGTTTGGCTGAATTTTTCAGTTCATTACCGGCGATATCCAGCCCACAGAAAAAACTGTCCTGCATTTGAAGAACAAGGTTTACGGTTTTTTCAGCTAGATCCAAACCAAAATCTCTACTGATCGTTAAGATGGGCGTAACAATGATATTATAATCTTTTGAAGAACGTTCAATTGCCTCTTTTAGCCAGGAAAGAACATCTGCTTCATTAAACTTTTTATTTGCTGCAAAATGGGTCGGACTGAAACGAAGCTCAAGATACTTAACATTATCTAAAGCCGCCTCTTTGACAGCTGTGTACGCTACTTCCTGTATGGCTTCACTTGATTCATAAAAATCTCTGTATATATTAAACTTACTCAAAAAATCCTTAAAGTCACAGCAATCCGGATCTACCTGCAAAAGCAGCCTTAAGTTCTCAAGATCATAAGTGGGTAATTTCCCGCCATACTTTTTTGATACCGCTATAAAGGTTTCGGGCCAGACACTGCCTTCAAGATGTCGATGGAGATCAACCTTTGGGAAAGATTTCATATTGTCAATAAGCTTGTTTTTATTCATTAGAATTGGCTATAAATGTTTAAATAGTAAAACCTGTCTTAGACTGTTATAATCTTAATATGTAACTAAATGAAATAACAACTATAAATTCTCATTAATTCTATGAAAAAATCATATCTTATTCTAGTTCTTCTTACAATAATCACGTCTTTCATAGCGATATCATCATGTTCTGACAGTGATTCTCCGCCATATATTAAAGCCATGGTAACAGATGCGGCTGGAAATAAGACACTGGTAAACAACTTTAAACTCCTCTACTGGTGGGAAGAAAGAGGAGAAACTCCATTTTTAAAGCAGTATACCCTCTACACTAAAGAACTAATTGTTGTGATTGAACAACCAATTGATAATAACCCAAAAAGAATCAGTACCTCAACTGACAGTTACCCGCTTGCAAACCTTGCACTCATAAAAATTATAAATACCGAGTCGAGTTATGATATTAGAATAGAAACTAAAGCCGGTGAAAAAATATCCGCATCAAACTCTTTTCCAAGAACAATAAAAAAAGGCGCAGATACCGGTCTTGCAGACCATATAAAATATGCCTGTGGCACTACAATAAAAGATGGAAAAAAGATTGAATTTAAGAAGAGTTTTAATATTCTTTCGGAAATAAAAATTATCGAAGTGGAGAGTATCAATAAATAACAGTTTTCTGCGGCCAGTCCCTGGACATAAACACATTTCCTATATGATCAATAATTAGCGCCTCCACATCTGGCAAAGAATTAACAAGCGCTATCCCTTCTTTAGTTTCCATCACAAAAAGTGCCGTTGACAGCGCATCACTTTCAACACCCTTCTTTGCAATAACCGTTACAGACTGATGTTGATCCAAAGGCATTCCTGTTCGAGGATCAATTATATGAGTAAATCGTTTATTATTCTTCTTGAAAAACTTCTCATAATCACCTGAAGTAGACACAGCACAGTCATTTAATTCAACAAAGGATAAAAAGCTGTCTTCTTTGCGGGGATGCCTGATACCAATTTTCCAGCTGCTTTTATCCGGTTTTTTACCACAGGCAACTATAGTTCCTCCAGCAGAAACAAGTGCTGCTTTAACACCGTTATTCTTAATTATTTCCATGGCACGGTCAGCCACGTATCCTTTAGAAAAAGCTCCAACATCAATAACCATACCATTCTTTAACAGCTTTGCAGACCTGTTGGTACTTGTCCCGTTATTTACCTCCTCAAGCTTAAGAGCTCTATAATTTACAAACGTTTTTACTTTCTCAATTTTTTCAGGTGTCGGAGTACTGTCAAGTCCTGCATTTTCTTTTGCAAACCCCCATAACTTCAGCAGAGGTCCAATCGTAAAATCAAACGCACCGCTTGTAATATCTGCAAACTTAACAGCAGTCTGAAGTGCATCCATGGTCTCAGGACTTATGTCAACTGACTTCATTCCTGAAAATTTGTTAATTTTTGATATATCACTCTCATTATCATAATTATTAAGGAGCGAATTAATTCTTTCCATTTCAATAAATGCTTCACTGATAACATTGTCAGCATTGCTGGCACATATTTTTATCTCAACAAAAGTATGAAGCAGCGGTTTAGACTGAGAAGTAATTTTATTTGGCTCAGAACAGGCTGACAAACAAAACATAAACTGCGAAACAAATAAAAATCGGAGCGTAAAACGCAATATGTTAAATATTTTATTAGTAATCAACATAGGATAATCCGGTAAAGAAGTTCCAATTAATATCTATACCTAAAATAGATTTAATGTAATCTCAAAAAACTTACCCAAATTCATTTAATACCATTCAATATTTATACTTTTCGGATAAGGTTTTATGCTCTTATTTATTTTTGGTAATATTAACAACGAAGTTTGTAAAATAATGATTGCTTTTTCACCTCATTATTTAATAATTATAAACTAACTCTAATAAATAATTAAACAAATAATTTATCTGCACATAATTTAATGATTTCAAAGAAAACCTATTTTATTTCGGATGTTCACCTGGGCATGGGACCGGATCCAAAAAGAAGACTTATCATGTCATTTCTGGATATGCTGATAGAGCAAAAAGCAGACCTGTATATTCTAGGTGATTTTTTTGATTTTTGGGCAAACAATAAAGAGGTGTTACGTTTACACAATGAAGTATTATCCAAAATAAAGAGTTTAAGCTCCCAGGGATCAAAAGTAGGGCTATTAATCGGCAACAGAGACTTTCTTCTTTCAAAAAAGACTCTAAAGAATTTCGGTATTGACCATATCGGGGAAGAAGCCCTTATCGAACTTGACAGTCAGCAAATTTTTCTTGCTCATGGCCATACTCTGTGCAGATCTGACATCAAGTTTTTAAAATACAGAGATAGAATGTGGCCCCTGTTTAGATTTCTTGACAAATTTCTTCCCGGAAGAGTTGAGAACTATATTGCAACTAAATTCATTCTTCAAAGCAAAAAAACTATAGCTAAACAAGATCCTGAGATATTTGAGGTAACTCCCAGCCGTTTAGATTATTATTTCGATAATGGGTGTAATGTAATCATCTGTGGTCACCTCCATAAAAGGGAACAAACCATTAACGGCAATAAGCATTTTCATATGCTGCCCAAATGGGAAGAAGATAAAGGAAACTATCTCCTATACGAAAAAAATAAGTTCACCTTTGATTACTATAACGGTTAATTAATGCACAAAGAGATACTAAAAAGTTTGCCTTTTTTTGTTTTCAACCATCTTCATTCACACAAAGAACTTTATCACGCAGTAACAACAAGAGCCGGCGGTATAAGTCCTTCGCTTTATGCATCTCTCAACCTTGGAATCAATACAGATGACAAACCAGAAAATATTATTTCCAACCATCACATAGTAAGCAAAGCTTTAAATTTTAACCTTTCCTTTCTTATCTCATCAACCCAGGCACATAAAGACCGGATATTATGCTTAAAGGAAAAACCCGTGCACAAAGAATCAAAGATCCCGGGTATTTGTTATGAAGGGTTTGATTCCATCATTACGGATCAAGCCGGTATAACAATTATGATTAGAATTGCAGACTGCGTACCAATTATTCTTTATAGTCCGGTATCAAAAGTCATATCAGTAGTACATGCAGGTTGGAAAGGAACTCTCTCTGAAATAACAATCAAAACTATTCAGCAAATGGAAAAAGAATTCGGGTGTTCACCCACAGATATAAAAGCCGGCATCGGACCCGCTATCGGTAAATGTTGTTTTTCTGTAGACAGTGAAGTGGCTAATAAGTTCACCCGGAAGCTTGAGAGATCTGAATACTTTGTGAAACAGACTAATAGCTCTTCATATATTGACTTAAAAGAAGCAAATAAAATTCAGATGATTCTTTCCGGACTGAAAGAAGAAAACATTGAAACTTCAGGAATCTGCACATCGTGCAGCTCAGACGTCTTCTTCTCTCACAGAAGAGAAAAGGGAAGGACCGGTAGATTTGCTCTTTTTGCCGGTCTTCACAGCTCCTGACAGAACACTGCTTTTCCTGGGCCGTATCTGCATAACCGTATTTCTTTTAGCGAATCGCTTAACCTTATCAGGATAATCGATTGTATAATGAAGCCCCCTGCTCTCTTTACGTTTTAATGCAGAGCTTATGATAATATCTGCAACAGTGGCAATATTTCGCAGTTCAATAAGATCAGAATTGATTATAAAATTCCAGTAATAATCTGAAATCTCTTTTTGAAGAAGAGTGATTCTTGTTTTCGCGCGCTGCAATCTCTTGTTTGATCTGACAATGCCGACATAGTTCCACATCAGGCGTCTGATCTCATCCCAGTTATGGGTAATCACAACCGTTTCATCACTATCCATGGCATTTCCCGAATCCCATGGTAATATATCAACAGTAGGAAATGATCTTTCAGCAACCTCCTGAACAGATTTAATAGCTGCTCTATGTGAATAAACAAGTGCCTCAAGAAGAGAATTACTGGCAAGCCTGTTCGCACCATGTAACCCAGAACACGCAGCTTCACCGGAAGCAAAAAGACCGGTTATATTTGTCTCACCAAAATCATTCACCGAAACACCACCACAGACATAATGAGCTGCCGGCACAACAGGAATCGGTTCAATAGCCATATCAAAGTTAAAAGAAAGGCATTTTTTATAAATATTCGGGAAACGCTTTTTAATAAAAGCAGTACTTTTGCTGGATAAATCAATATACACGGCTTCATCACCGCTCTTTTTAAGCTCTGCGTCGATCGCACGTGCGACAATATCTCTTGGAGCAAGGTCTTTTAAAGGATGGTATTTTTTCATAAAGGGTTTACCATTACTAAGTCTAAGAACAGCTCCCTCACCGCGCACAGCCTCAGAGATAAGAAAGTTTTTTGCCTGAGGATGGTGCAGACAGGTAGGATGAAACTGTATGAATTCCATGTTTGATACGCGAGCACCTGCGCGATACGCAACAGCAATACCATCGCCGGTTGAAATGTCGGGGTTGCTTGTATAAAGATAAGTTTTACCCGCCCCTCCTGTTGCAAGAAGAGTTACTTTTGAAACGACGGTATGAATAATGTTTTTCTTTGTATCAAGGACATACGCGCCGCAACAAATATTTTTGGTTATATTTTTTTGCCCAAGTTTTTTTGCAGTAATAAGATCAACACAGATATGATTTTCAAATATTCTTATATTTGGAGAATTTGCGATTCTTTTTAATAATATTTTTTCTACCTCTTTACCGGTAATATCTCCCGCATGAAGAATTCTCCTCCTGGTATGACCACCTTCTTTGCCAAGGTCAAAAGAAACATTTTTACCCTTCCCTCTTTTTGTGAATGGAACACCCCAGTTGATAAGATCTCCTATTCTGTCCGGTCCTTCACTGACAACCATTTTAACGATATCTGGATTGCACAAACCGGCACCTGCTGTTATAGTGTCTTCGATATGAGAACTAAAGGTATCTTCAGGGTCCATGACCGCGGCAATACCTCCCTGGGCATAATTGGTGTTAGATTCTCTCCTGTCCTTCTTTGTGATTATGGTCACACTGCCGTAGGGACAGACCTTTAACGCATAGGTAAGACCCGCAATTCCGGAACCAACAATCAAAAAATCAGTTTTTATTTGCATAATTCAAGCTCAAATGTGTTAAAATAATTTTAAATATTACACCTCCACATATAAAATAGCAAGATAGAATTAATTCTAATGATGATACTGGGTATTGAATCTTCCTGCGATGATACTTCCGCAGCTGTGATAAAAAACGATAAAACATTACTCTCAAATGTAATTTCATCCCAGGTGGAGTTTCACACAAAATACGGTGGTGTTGTTCCTGAGATTGCATCGCGAAAACATCAGGAATGTATTATCCCGGTAATCAGGGAAGCGCTTTTTAAAGCAGGTTTAACACTCGATGATATTGACGGTATTGCCGTCACCCAGGGGCCGGGACTTGTTGGATCCCTTCTGGTCGGAATTAATGCGGCAAAAAGCATTGCCCACTCTAGAAAACTTCCAATTGTCGGCATTAACCACCTTGAAGGTCATATGCTTGCTCCTCACCTTGAAAATGAGATAAATTTTCCAAATATTACACTGGTTGTTTCCGGCGGACATACAAACCTTTATAAAGTCAGTAATTTTGGAAGCTATACTCTGCTTGGCAGCACAAGAGATGATGCTGCCGGTGAAGCATTTGACAAAGTTGCCAAACTTCTTGATCTTGGTTATCCCGGCGGCGTGATAATCGACAAACTTTCAAAACTTGGCGATCCTTCTTCTATTCAATTTCCAAGACCCATGTTAAATAACCCATCATACGACTTCAGCTTCAGCGGCCTAAAAACCGCTGTACGTTACTACACTGATAAAATACCTGAAAATGAGCTTACTGAAACTAAAATTAATGATATATGCGCAAGCTTCCAGACTGCGGTCGTTGATATCCTGACCACAAAAACAATACAGGCCGCAAAGGAACATCATGCTGAAATAATTACCCTTACAGGCGGAGTCGCTGCAAACTCTCTACTGCGCTCACAGATGACTGAGAAAGCTGCTAAGTATAACATAAAGGTTTACACGCCTTCTATACTACTATGTACGGATAATGCGGCTATGATCGCTTTTGCTGGTTTAAAAAGAATAAGCAGCTATGACAAATTCCCATATTCATTAAATGCCATATCCAGATGGCCACTTTGAAATTTAACTAATAAATTGTGATTAGAATGATTATTAAAATATTAATTTTAATTATTTTATTTACACTGATATTTTCTTACGCAGTACTCTATCTCAACACACATCAGCCAAGATATCATCTCACCACAACACCCGCAGAAATCGGCATAGATTTTGAAAATATTTCATTTATTACCACAGATTCAATAACACTAAAAGGATGGTTTGTCAGTTCTCAAAACAGCCTTACAGCGCCAACAATTATCATCGCTCACGGCCTTGGCGCGTCAAAATCAGATTTTATAAATCTGTCCGGATTTCTTTCTTCAAATGGATTTAATGTCCTGCTGTTTGATTTCAGAGCTCATGGTGAGAGCGGCGGGAAGTCATGTTCTCTTGGACTTAAAGAACAAATGGATATTACTGCGGCAGTTGATTACATAATCTCAAGAAAGGAGCTGAAAAATAAAAGTATCGGTCTATACGGTTTTTCTCTTGGCGGTGCAGCCGGAATCCTGACGGCTTCCAGAGACCAGAGAATTAAAGCGATTACTGCTGACACACCTTTTTCGAGTCTTAATAAAATATCAGCAGATGTGATTAAATGGACATATCACCTTCCGCCTTTTCCATTCATGCAGCTGGCTAATATTTTTTACAGATTATCTTTTGACGGCTGGATTGGAGAGGTGTCTCCTGCTGATGTCATTCACCTGATATCACCCCGCCCGGTACTTTTGATTACCAGTGACCGTGATCAGATGACTCCCCTTTACCATGCCCGGGAATTGATCAGTAAGGCCGATGATCCGAAAGAATTATGGGTTATTGAAGGCGCATCACATGGCGGTACAATTTTAATGGATACTGAAAAATATAACCAAAAGCTACTGTGTTTTTTCGAATCAGCCTTGTAAATAAATTTATCCCTTTAACACTTCTCCAAGCTTTTTTCCAGCCTCTTCAGCCCTTTTTAAAACATCAGGCAGATCATCCACATCATTCATTTGTATTGGTTCTGCTAATGCTGAAATAATTTTCATTTGATAAATATCCTCCACACAGACTCTCAAAGTCTCTATTGCTCTCTCATGACCTCCGCCTGCAACAGTGGTAATAATGACAGCCGGTTTCCCAGCCATAGGACGCTGCCCAAGCCAAGGCATTCCTTCTTTATAATCGGGTCCAATTTCACGATAAAAAGTTGCGCTGGATCGATCAATAAGGTCCTTAAGTGCACCATTAATATCCATAAAATAAGTCGGCCCACCCATGATAATGGCATCGGCATTGATAATTTTTTCATTAATCTCAGCCATATCATCATCTATAGAGCATGTGCCTTGACTCATCATACAACTTGAGCAGCCTGTACAGGGTTTTATGGTCTTATCAGCCAGATAAACAAGCTCAAATTCATGACCTGAAGCTTCTGCTGCTTTTTTTACCAGTCTGTTCGTATTACTGATTTCTCTTAAACTTCCGCAAATACCTAATATCATAATAATTTCTCCTTTTAATATATAAAGGGGTTATGCTTTTACAGACACAACCCCCCATTAATATTTTATTGCTTTAATTTATTATACATCAAACTATGCCTTTAACATCGCCTTCAACCTTGCCTTTTCTTCCGGGTCTCTCCTGAACGTTAAGACATCATCAAAGGGACAGGCTTCCATGCAGCTGAAACATAAACAGCAGGTTGTGGGCATTTCATTATCCTGTTTGCGTATATCAATATAAAATGCACAGGATTCTTCAGCAAGGCAGCGCTTGCAATTACGACATTTTGACGGATTATAACGGATACGCCACAGACTGTTATTGCTTGCCAGACCCCGGTATGAAGACAGCCAGCAAAAATGGGTACACATTTTCCGCCATGGGAAAAGCAGAGAAAGTATTATAAGTCCGTACATAAAAACAATTGGATACCAGGCTACCTGAGTCAGATCAAAAACTGTTTCCGCAAAAAACATGGGAAACCAGGATAAAAGAAGCGTTGCCGGCATCAGCGGCGCACGTTTATCAACCTCACCGCTAATATTCATGGCACAGGTATGGCTCTGTTCTTCAATAGCTTTTGAAAGTTTAGGAATCGGACGTTTATAGGTCATATTCTTAAACAGTCCGTCCTGAAAAGTTGCATTGGGACATATCCAGCCGCAGATAACTCTTCCAAACAGAAACGGCAGAAGCGCAACTGTTGAAACATGAAACATTGCCCAGTAAAACAGATCCGGACGGGTTCCCTTAATGAAACAGAAAGCGGTTACCGATGCCCATGCCATAAAAAGTGTGATCTGAAAAGCTATACGGAAACTGATGATCGCCAGTCTCTCCTTCTTCTTCGGCTTTTCCTCAGTACTCCCAAACATAAATAACAGCAAAGGAATAAGACTGAGCATTAATGTTATGATGTAAAGAATGATATTATTTGTACTTGAGATTTTTGAAAGCGGAATCGAATAGGAAACCACTGTCATGATAAAGATGAACATCCAGATATGAGCCGCGCTCTTTAACCGGCTGGCAAAATAATCCTGATGAAAAAGACAGAAAAAAGCAGCCCCGAATACAAAAATCAGGCCAGGCTGCATATATTTTATTGGTGTAAACAGACCAATCAGGTATACCGGTATTGCCACAAATAAAATCCATTTATTTAAATCTACAAATTTTTGTTTGGTTATATTCATATTTACAGCCCTCCTTTAATGCGCTGAAATAGCAGCCTGAAGTTTCGGTAAAAGTATATTCCACTCTGCCGTAGTTATTGATAGGCCGCAGGCAAAATATATTGCCACAAAACCTATCCCAACACCAAGAACACCGTAACGTCTCCAGCCCTTAACACCGGTCCTCTTACCAAACATCCAGATCGATGTCATATAAAGCACACAGAACATGATTATCTGACCTCTCGGGCTTTGAAGCGCACTGCTTGTAAGCGCCTCAGCACTCTCGCCCATGCCCAGACTATCAATCACTGTATTTGAGACATGTGACAGGGTGCCGTTCATGACCGCAAGAGGTATCAGGGTAATAGAGGTAAAACGGAGTGAGTCAATATATCTTCTGTCCTTTAAGACAAAATGCATAACAAGACCCAAAACCATTATAACCAGAAAACCGATCATTGCACCGGACATGGTTGAGAAAAGCAGCTGAAGACTGTGACTCTCAGTAACAAATATTTCTTTCATACCCTCTGCAATGTTAATCAAAAAAGCTGGGAACATGGCCCGGTAAAGGTCTAATGTTGAATCGTGTGCAATACCCCATGCTTTACCAAACATATATCCTGGGATAAATATCTCGCAGAATCTCGCCAGTTTTGCGAGGGGTGTTTTATAGGTGTCTTCCATGAAATGTCCTCCAATTATTTATATAAAATATGGTTTTTTTTTTAATGACTCTTTTTTATATCATCAGCTTCTGATATTAAAGCGCCCTTAGCCTTAAGGTAGTGAACATCCTTACTTTTGAGTATATCTTTATCAACCGCATCACGAACCGTATCTATATCGAGAAGATCTCTATCAAGCATATATTTTATATCTTTGCCGGAAAGCATGCCCTCTTCAAGCATATATTTTTTTAGAGTATTAATATGTGTAATCTCTTCTTTGAGCGCATCAAGTTCGTGTAGCAGTTCAGCGGCCTCATATTTTACATAAAAAGTTTGGGGTTTTTTCCATTGTCCGCCCATCATCATCAGAGCGACAAAAATATACAGGATACACCCAATCAAAGTCTTTTTTTCAATGGATGTTGTCCTCCATGCCATCACCAGAAGTATAATAGCAACAATGGATGAAACAATAGTCACCCAGCTTCCAATAGTGGGCATCAGCTCAAGCGGAACCATGGAAGAATAGTTATCCATATAAAGTTCAAAAGTCCAGATTGATAGAAAGGTCATCATAAATGCACAAACAGAGCTTTTTAAGGCTTTGGTACGCCAAAGTATTTTAAGCAGAACCCAGCCGGTAATCACATAAAAGTAACCGCCGATAAGTTTAATATTCATGCTGGTAAACTGTGTTACAAGCCCCTTGTCAACCGGCATACTGGCAACTTCACCAATCAACGGCCATGACACCAGTGCAGCAAAATAGCCATACATATAGCCCCTGGATACCTTGTTTTCCACACAGGTCCTGTAAAAAAGAACCAGAAATAGAATTGCCAAAAGAGGCATATAAAAAATATTGTAATTTACAACCGGGTTCTCTGCCATGCGCAGCGGAATCATAGTGATAACAGAAACTATAAAAAATAGCTGCCCCGCTAAAGCAATCAGGATTGTTCTCCCTAGCCTCTCCGAGATTTGACCGAAGAATCTACTCAACATTTCATTTCTCCTTAAAAGTTGATTAAAATACTTTGCACACACTAACTATTATTAGTGTGCTAATGTTTTGTTACTGTAATACTTTTTATACAAATGACCCTGCAATGTCAAGAAAAATCAAAATGAACAATCAAAATACTAAACATCGTTCTACTATTAACATTATAATATTATTTAAATTATATTATAATGTTGTATTTTAATGTATTTTAAATATATTAAAATATATAACTTTAGCAACTTATTCTCTAATATTTTTTAATAAATTTAAAGGTGAACTCAACCTCAAATTATATTTAATTCATATGAACAGTTTGGTTTAGGATAGACTTATCGGAATGGAATTAGAAATGCTTAAATCTAATATTATTGCTAAGACATGACACACTTAAATACTTAGGAAAAGTATAAAAAAAGCCCTCTTACCAGTTAGAGATAAGAGGGCTTTAAAAAGTTAATTATTAATCCATTAACAACTACTCAATTGGAAATGCAACGCCGGGTGCCATAAATCCCTTAGGATCAACAACATCTTTAAGAATTTTAGCAACTGCAAAATGATCCGGACACTCTGTCCAGGTTCTTCCATCTCGACCTACACCCAGAGGCGCCATTCCGATCTTTTTCATCAAAGCATCAAACCGGCCCTTTATCTCTCCGATCATTGGCAGAAATTGACGGCTTGCATAGTCAAGTACAAAGATAACTTCACCGGCAGCATTTGCATGACCGCCCATTGACAGATAAGTCTGACCGCAGCTTAAATAAAGTCTTACGATAGGGTGCGGGTGATTTAAAAACTCAGGATTGGACCTGCACACATCCTGATACGCTTCCATACCTTCACGCATATAGGTCTCAAGTTTTTCCATGGTATCAAAAACACCGCCGGATATGAAGATTCCGCCTGAATCTGATTTCCCATTAAGGGTTCCGCAGATCTTCGGACTGTTACACTGCTGCCATCCGGCTGCATTTGCTTCATGACCGTCAAGAATCGCGACCATCCAGTCAGGCATAGCCACGCCGCCAAATTTCTTCAGCATCTTAATACAGGCATTTCTTTCAAATTCAACTTTAGCTTTAGAGCCTCTAAAACCCATGCCCACCATATTAATATCCTGGGTTCCTTTGACAAAATGCATGCCTTCCTGCCAATGCTGAGAAGAATACAGAGCATGTGTCCAGCATCCCGGACCCATAACAGTTGCGCCGCAGGCATATTCACTCTTTATAACCGCATTTATAGCAACACAGGCATCTTCCAAGGTCTTAAAGGTAACCCACAATGAACCGACTTCCTGAGGTGTGGTGAAAAGTCTGAATTCCATCTCAGTTACAATTCCATAACCTGCATTAGCAAAAAACGGCATATAGGTAAGTGCCGGTCCCGGTCCATGAGGCCATGCCGGAGATCCCGGTGCTGCCATTGAACCCGTTCTAATGATCTCTCCATTGGCAAGAACCATCTCCATACCGGTTACACAGTTAATACCCATACCATCCAGGTATCCGGCCATTTTGTTCTGACCGGTAAATATCTGATAAGGAACAAAAAGTGAGGTTCCCGGACTTCCGCCGAAATAAGGACGATATCCCATATCCTTCTCACGGACTAGCTGGCTTACCTGGAGACCAGTTGCACCAGGCTGTGCCCTAACAACCAGACGGTCATCATCAAGGACAACTGACTGCATACGATGGAAATCAAAGGTTATACCCACATCCGGTTTACCTGCGATTGAACCAATCAGAAGCACTGTTCCGCCACCAATGGCATACAATGGAATCTTATTGTCTTTTGACAGATTTAATACAGACTGAATCTGTTTTGCATTCTCCGGCATAACTACAACTAACGGGTGATTTTCAGGATAAAGTGCACCCTGTCCAAAATGAGTCATAACATCAGATCCAAAATGAAACTTTGTCAGATCATCAGTCCGAACCCATTCAGCACCGACAATTCTTTTTAGTTTACTAATAATATCAGTCTTTTTCATTAGCGGGCCTCCTTTCCGGTGTAGCCATAAGCCTGTGCAACAAGTGAGGTAAGATCTATTACCTTTATATCCTTAGGTTTACCCTGCATTAAGTTTGCATTACAGAAAGGACATGCCGTAATCATCACTTTTGCACCGGTTGCTTTTGCTTCCTGCCAGCGATTCGCTGCATACTTTTTAGCAAGAGAAGGATTATTTACCCTTACACCGCCGCCAGCACCACAGCAAAGTGAATTATCACCTTTTCTCCACATCTCTTTGAGATCAAGGCCAAGTTTATTCATTACTTCACGGGGAGCTGCGTACTCTTTTGAATATCTACCCAGATGACAGGGATCCTGATAGGTTACCGCAGGCAGCTTAATCTTTTTAGCTTTTTTGCTCTTTAAAAGAACAGCACAGGTACGTGTAATTGGAATAAACTCTGCGCCTGATTTACTGAAACGCTTTAAAACAGAAAGGCTCTCAGGGTTATAAACAATTACATTTTTTATACCGTGTGCTTCGATCTTTACATCAATAATTTCAATGGCATCTTCAAGCTCTTTCTGGGCGCCCGCACTTATCAGATCCGCACTTACCGGAGGTAAAGGTTCACTGATAAAACAGCCAACCTTCTTATCCCGTTTTTTAAGGATAAATCCGATCTCTTTAAGCTTTTCAGTATTTGCAATAATTGCATTATCACCAAAGAGAATCGTATTCACCTGACTGTTTCCGGTAACATCAACAATACCGTATCCAAGAAGCGTATCAAGCTTGTTGTTTTTAGTTGATGCAATTTTAGAAAGTTTTTTAATCTTTGCAGGTTTAAGCTTCTCTGGAACCCTGGCACGCAGTTCATCCAGAATCTCAATTGCAGGGGTATGACGGTAACCTCTCTGACAGAAGTCATCACAGTAACCGCACATGGTGCAGGAATAAAGAACTTTAGCAAGGTCTTCATTCCATTTAAGATCACCCTGGGCAAGTCCTCGGGCCATATACATCAGTCCCGAAGGTTCATACGCTCCGTAAAAAGTCATTCCACAGGGACACTGTGTTGCGAAGGCTACATCAGGAATCGCATCCTGAACAACACCCCGACAGGTCCCGCATCTATTACAGCATAATGCTTTTTCTAATAATTCTTCATTATTCAAGGCTATTACCTCCTCTTATAGACCCAGTTTACCTGGGTTCATTATATTTTTAGGATCAACGGCCTTCTTAATAGACCTCAACAGTTTGAAATTTGCCGGATTTACCTTCGCTACAGCATCTGCGATTAAAGCAGAGGGTCTTGGAAAAGTCACGCCGGCCTTTATCATCTTAGTACAGATACCCACGTAAGTTTTTCTTACCTTCTCAATCTCGCTTTCTCTATATCTAAGATCGGGCTGATAATAAAAACATCCTCCTGCCTGAAGCGGCATGATGATGGTGCCTGAACTTTTAGGAATTAGTTTTGAACAGGACTCAATCTGAGCGGCAGTTGAGATTGTAACAATCGGTGTCCAGCCCATCCCGGATTTTTTATGAAGATCTGCACCGGTCGGCAACTTAATCTCTGCAAGTATTGCATCTGCAGCTTTTGGAGCGCCCTTAATTGACGTTTCGATTTTACCGCCAAGCTGTTTTGCGATAGCCTGCATGTCTTTTCTTTTATAAGCTATTTCAGCTTGATCAGCGCCTCTGTTAACAACAATAACTGTCCATGGCGCCATACCTGCTGAGGGCTTCTCTCCAATATATTCAGCAAGATATTTTTTATTTACTGCAAAGATTTCATGGGGTTCTTCAGTGGCAACAAGAGCTTTTAAAACTTTAGTTGCCTGATTGATGTTTCTACAGGAATAATAGAGAACATCCTTCTTTGAAGCTTCTGTCTTAAGGGTAACTGCAACCTTAGTTATGATTCCAAGGGTACCCTGTGCGAGGCAGAAAAGACGTGCGACCTGAGCAAATGAAACTCCCCAGGAATATTTATCAGGACGGTCCTGCTCCATAGCCATCTGACCGGTTGCAAAACGTTCACCATCCGCACGATAACCTTCCATGGTAAGCATTTCCCATGGATGATATTTAGGCCAGTCATAAAGAGGCATCATCTCAAGATATGTTGAGAGAACTGATGCATCTTTGGGAACATCAATTGCAGTCAAAGGACGAAGGCCTGCTTTTTTGCATACCTTTTCAAGCTCAGCAAAGGTAACACCGGGTTCTACAACCGCATTTCTGTTTTTCTTATCAAAATAAATCCCCTTCATTCCGGAAAGGTCAACCATAACAGCATCCTTAACATTTGGAAGATGTGTATCCTGCATGTTAGTACCGGAACTGGTGGGTATAAGTGGTGTTTTATCCTTGTTGGCTTTCTTAATAATTTTCTGAACTTCTTTAGCATCTTTAGGTTTTAATACCTTAACTGGCTGATGATCAGTAAATAAACTTTTCATTATTTCGTACCTCCTTCCATACACTCTTGTAACATAACCATGAAACTTAAAGCAAGAGAACCATTGTGATGGTCAGCTTGAGCTTTAACATTTTTCTGGTCATTGTTCATGGCTACAAGTACAGGTGGGATTTTACCGGAAAAAAACAGATGTTTGAACTGTTTCAAATCCATTGTCCACGCCATGAAAGGTTTTTTGGGCTGTCTTCTCTCTACACAAATCTCTTCCCCGCTCCAACATACAACAATCGGGTTCTTCTCACTTTTAACCTTAAGTGCAAGAATATCACCCTTAATCGTCGCTGGATAGCCTTCGGGATTCAGCCGCTGCAGCCTGTCAAGCAAAGCTGAGTCTGCCTGCATGGTTGTCTCCCATTTTCTTAATTCTTTCTCCATAGTGAAACTCCCTTGTTAAATTATATAAAATTTTCTAACTGTATACGAATACTTGAGTAAAAAAAGTATTTTAACAACTTTAAACAAAGAAAAAGTATTAGTTAATAAAAAAATTTTACATGATAAATTAAAAATTTACAACTAAAAAAATATATGCATAGTTCATGTCAAATACATGGATTAATTTCTACCCCTTACGTACCTATCCATTAAACTTTATGTAATTATCATCAATCAATACAGGTTAAAACGGAACACTGACCAGCTATTTATATCTTCCTTTTTAATAAGACTCACAGAAATAAAAAAAGGTATCCGTCTTTTAAAACGAATACCCTTTTTTTCAATTATATTGATTTAAATGAATTAGTTACATACTGCAAAAGATGTAAACAGTTCATGTTTAAGATCATCAAAATATTCCTATTCTTTACTTTCCCATCCAACAAACTTCCTGAAATTATTACCGGTCAGTTTATGTTTGAATTCCATACTGATCGGCATATTCATCACATTATCAAGCATTGATTTATAAAACGGCATGGTCATTGGAAAGTCTGTGCCATAGAACACCTTATCAGGTATAAAGAACTCCAGAAAACGAATATGTTCCATATCAAAATACTGCCTGAAATGCATAAGTAAAGGAACAGGGATAACAATGTCCGTATACATGTTATCGTGTTTCATGACGTTCCAAAGTCCCATCTCAATATTATTGAAAATTCCACAATGAAGCTGCAGGATTTTAAGATCAGGAAAATCCATAGCAACATCATCAAGATGTTCAGGACTCTGATATTTTGTACGGGTACCAGGCAGTTCTTCACAACCCGTATGGAACTGTACATGCATACCCAGCTCTAAACATTTTTCATAAGCCGGATACATATCTTTATCATTCGGATATCCTGCCGTTGCGGTATGAAACTTAATTCCAGGGAAACCGCATTCATGAGCAGAAATGACCATATTAACTGCTTCCTCAGAACCATATCTGGCATGCACGCCGCCAACAGCGGTGAAACGTCCGGGAAATGCATCAATAAAGTCTTTTTTAACATATTCATTCGGTACATACCATTTCCAGACTTTCTTGTCCGGGCCATATGGAGCAGTCACACCATTAATTGCCTGTAGACACATACCTTCTATGTTTGCCTGATCCATATACTGTATAAATGTCTCACCGGTTAAGTCAGGACATTCTTCTTTTTTAGTAAGTACGCTAAAAGGGTTCGGATCTCCGAGCATTGCCCTTGCACCCATCATACTTCTGGATACTACTGAATTACCGCACCAGAAATCCATACATCCGTCTCTTTCATCAATTCCTTTTTTCTCCAGTCCAGCATGTCCGTGACTATCAAAGTGACGAAATGGTTTCATCTGCATCATCTTTTCGATGGTGCCTTCTGTGTTTTCATTTTCAGCCATATTAAATTCCTTTCGTACTTAAGATTTCGTAATATTTAAAATTTAAAGAACTTTTGTCATCTCAGCAAGCATTGCCGGATCAATAACATCCGGAGTCGTTGCATATGGCGGATTTGAAACATTTTTCGGATCAAATTCGCGTTTCATTGCCTTAACCAGAAGATGCACATTAAACATCTGCGGTCCAAGCAGGTCATATGCCGGTCCGAGCAGAACAACTGAAAGCCCCGCACTCTTGGCAGCCAGCATACCTTTGAGTGAGCCAAGCAGAAACTGTATTGCCTGAGCCGCTTTTTCCGGTTCCTGTTCCGGCCAGAGGTCGGTTGTCATCAACGCACCATAGCCCTTTTCTAACGGGCTGATCCAGCCGCCATGTAAACTGATTGGGAGAAGGTTATCACCCGCGCCCTCGGCAGTTGCTGCACGCTGCTCACGGTTTGCACGAAGAATCTCATCTGTTACGGAATCGATAGAATCCAGACAGGCTGTACCCTGGTGAAAACAATCGGACGGTCTTGACAGACGCATGGAGTGTGCTGTTCTAATCCAGTCATTAGTAACCCGCATCCAAAGTTTATAACGTTCAACATCCAACGGATCAGGAGAATCTTCGCTTAAGAAACTTCCGCCCATCTTTTCAACAATTGACTTAAGGACTTTCTCTTCATATTCAAGTTGTTCAAGAGATGTCAGTGCTGCACAGCCAACTATATTATATCCATAGGGATAAAAATCAGATTTCATCTTCTCATGAAATTCCTCTTTGCTGCGAGCTGCCCAAGTCAGCATAAACTGCTTTGCATTATGCTGTACAACAATAGCAAGCTCTGCTCTTGCAATCTCATAATGAAGATCACATGCCCAGCGAAGCTGTTCTTCTTCACATTTAGGATATTCTTTAATCTCTTTTGGGAAATCGATCATGTACCAGCGTACTTTATCTTTCGGGAAATGGGATTCTTTTTCAACCGCATTACCCGTTGTGGGCATAACTGAGGGTCCGGGCCAAGGGAACATACGGGTTGATATTTTAGTGACCATACCCATACCGCCTGCATGACCAAACTGTGCACCTCGGAAAAAACCTCTTAGGTCCGGTCCGGGTCCATCATTCCAGATCCAGTCTTCTTCAGGACCTTCCTGTGCCAGTGAACCGCTTCTCAGGATCTCACCGTTAGGCAGTACGACCTCAAAAGAAAGCAGCTGATTCGCACCAAGACCTGAAAGCCAGGAGTTACCATAAGCCCCATGCCACTGAATGTTCGCAAGGGCAGATACCTGTGAACCGGCAGGCGGAGAAGGAAAGGAACAACCCACCTTCATTGCTTCAGCCTGACATGCTGCAAAATTAACATACGGTTCAATCACCATATACATATTATCCGCATCAACTTTAAGTATTTTGTTCATACGCTTCGGATCAATAATGAGCACACCCTTTCCCATCTGTCTCTGAGTTGGATTTGGGAAACAACTGTTGATCATACCTGTTCCGCGCGGTATAAAAATAAAATCATATCTGTTCGCAAGCTTAATAATTGCCTGAACCTCTTCTGTTGAACTCGGCATCACTACGCAGTCGGGACGCATTTGGGTTCCAATCTGACTGCGCTGGACACAACCATCAGCAGTCCACTGAACACGGGAATAGGCCTGACACATTACCTCATCAGTTGTTACATTGTCCTCACCGAGTACGTCACTTAGTGCCTTTATTGCTATTTCTTTTAGAGCCATTTATTCCTCCTTATTTCTGGAATTTTTCAACAGCCGGCTAAATCGGCTGTACTCCTATTAGTTTTATAGTCCGATCTTTCCAGGGTTAAGTGTCCTGCCGGGATCAACAATATTCTTTAATTTCTTTATAGTCTCAAAGGTATATCCGCAACGGGCATAGATTGCTTCAGCCCAATCATAATATGGACGGTACATAATAGCTCCAGCATTTAAGAGTGCCTCAAAAGCTGCTCTGTGAAATGCTTTCACATTATCCTGTTCTTCTCCGGATTCTACTGTACACGGAATGTGGAACTCTACATGACAAACACGCGCACGCTGTCTTGGCTGGATGTACATTCCAAGATCACGGACATCGATACCATAGTCGCCTGCAATCTTCTTAAAGAGATCCCAGTGAGAAGAAATTTTATCCAGACCACTATGAAAAATCATTTCAAGGCATGCGCCTTTATCACGGTCTTTCCAGTAAACATCACCTTCCCAGGGACCATTCAGCATTTCCTGCAGCCGGACATTAGCATCCTGTATCGCAGCAAAACCTTCTGTGACTTCACAGCGGAACTGGTCTGCAATTTCATTAATGGCTTTCTCTTCGTAAGCCAATCTTTCTTCAGGGAAAAACTGACCGCCCCAGAGATTGACCATGATTACATATTTGGGAAGTTTTGCGGCAAGAGCTGAGATATCATCATCTTTTTCTGAAAGTATCGCAGCGATATCATAGGCATTTAAAAGGAAAGCCTCATGACCGATCTCACGGTGCTGTATTGCATAAAATGGTTTAACCGCATCTTCAAGCTTTTCAAAAGGTAGAAATACCAGCTTCTGTTTAAGCGGCTTATGAAAGATCTTAACATTCATGATCGTGCCCACAGCGAATGTTCCCTGACAGCCCGTTAACAAACGCCACCAGTCTAGACCCGGCCCACCGATACTGCAAAGATCAGACTTAGTCTTGTCCGGTATTTCTTCAGCAGGGATTGAATCTACACACATTGCACCGGTTCTAAGCAGTTCACCGGTACCCCAGACAACTTCCAATGTCCTGTAGGGTTCGTCACACTCGGTCTTTGTGCTAAGTACAGGCTCTCTTTCAAGTACGCTTGTCATGATCGATTTGTCTTTTCTCGGTAGCAGCGGATTTAAAGGCTGCATCCCCAGCTTATCAAGCTCATCTTTCAGCTCTCCAAAAGTCACGCCTGCTTCAAAAAGAGCCCAGCGGTTACGGGTATCAATACGGGGAATCCTCTTCATACCGGAAAGGTCAAGAATGATTCCGCCTTCCAAAGGAATTCCTGATCCATAAGTGCCTGTGCCGGAGCTTCTTGGAACAACTGGAATGCTGTTCTCATTAGCTATTTTGATTACACCCATAACCTCTTCTCTGGTCATGACTTGTACGACAAAGTCGGGCATGCGCGCAGGCATAAGGCTGGTATCACTGGAGTATTTTTTCAGGGTCTCAACATCAGATATGATATTTTCATTACCCACCACTCCGGATAGTGCCTCAACAATACTTTCTAAGGTTGTTGCTGCTGCTGTACTCATATTCTTCTCCAAATGTTTTAATTATTATTTTTTCTAATATCCTAATTATATATATAGACTTAAATTTGTGTCTGCTTTGTCAACCTTTTATTTAAGGTACAAAAAGTTGTCAATTTAAAGAAATAGATTAATCAAACATAGTTATAATGTCAAGGATATTCTTTAGCTTGCTAAGTATTTAAACTTGATTTCTAATATTATTAGACAAGGTTCACAATTTAGCACAGCTATCGATTAAACGACTAAAAAATCTTATCCAAACTGCATAGCTAATCAAAAAACATAACACATTGTGAGATTATTTTCCACTAAGTGTGATTATGGCTTAGTTTATTTACAGGCTTGATTATTACAGGACTTTTTATAGGAAGGAGGTGTGTTGTTTTCGTCAATTGTAAGTGTTTAATTTGGTATTCTAACTAGACTCTGCCCTACTCTTTTTTGTTGTTGTTTTTAAAAACATTTCCTCTAGACATTTTTTACTGAATCTCCATTGCCCGCCAACTTTTATGCCGGGTATCTCACCTTCAGCAACCAGTCTGTACAACGTTCTTTCCTTTATCTGTAGAAAGTTTGCTGCGTTCTTGATATCCAGTATTTCATCCGACATCTATTTCTCCTTAGACTTTTTGTGACTCACATTTTCAATACGAGATATAGTATCGGAAGAGGAGAAAAGAAACTTTACAGCTTTTTTCAAGGAATTAATAATTTCTGACTAATAAGACAATAACAAACTCCATGCAGCATACATAATGAGGATTTAATAACTATTTCAAGTTAAATATTTCATATTAATCTAAAATTGTATTATTTTAACATCAATATCAGCTAAAAACTGGATTATAGCTGCGCTTAAAGGCACCCGAGTTAAAATAACGTCACCTTTTTCTGAATTAATAAGAACACCTGGAACTTTTAACTTCAACCTTGATTTTTCATTTTTACCATATTGAAACTCCACGGGTGAAGGTTTATACTCAGAATCACAAAAAACAAGAATTTTTTCTGCGTTCTGCAGTATTTCATCTTTTGGTGAAACATTTAATATTTTAAAACCCTGCTCCACTATGACATCATATATTCTTAGAGGCAGGCCCTGAAAATCTATCATATGTACGGTACCGTCTTTCTTGAAAATTCTGTCTGAAATTATTTCCAGAGAAAAACCACTTTGACTGTTTTGAAAAATATTTGTACTTTGATCCTTTTGATATTCTATTCCTAGAACATCAAGAATAAGATCCGTCATAAGCAGAGGTTCTGCAGATACTTTTCTATAATCAGCTTGTTTTAAAACAGTATTGTCTTTATCCATTTCTGTTCCGTCAGATTTCACATCAACAAAAGCAAGTCCCATTTCTGAAAGATAAGACTTAAGTGACGGAGACACAACCTCTTTACTATCTTTAATAAGATTAACTACAAAAACATTTTTAAGACTATCGTCTTTAAATACAATCCAGTCGCCACTTACACTAACCTGTATATTGTCCCGATTGACTGTATACTCTCCTTCCTGTTCGACCTTATAAAATCCACTGGCATCAATTACCCTGTCCAAGATAGATTTAATATCGTCTTCCTGCTGAACGCCAACAATCTCTGCGTTCTCCCATTTGGAAGAAATCACTTCTTTAACAGCGCCAGGTATCCTATTTCCGTAATCAAGCAGAACCTTTTTACCTCCTGGAAATTCATATAGGGGATACTTACTGTAGTCCAGTTTTAATGCACCGCTCCCTTCTATCTCAAGCTCTTCTTCCCCAGAACGGTTATCTATACCGTCAAAAGATCTGGTTAAAAAAGATAGCACATCCTTTGTAGCAGTCTCATTATCAGAAATATAATGATCAGGTATTTTAGTCTGAACAATTGGTAATACTGGTTTATCTAACTTCGCTGGTAACTCTGGTTTCTCCGGTTCCTCTATTTCATCTGGTAACTCTATTTTCTCTGGTTTCTTTGAATTATCGAACTTCTCTGGTCGATCAACACTTACGTCATTTTTTACTGCGAGTTTTCCGATAGGGATAAACTTACTTTTCATAGAAATAATTTCACCGGGAATAACAATTCTCTGGCCAGTCAAAATCATATTAATATCTTTAATTTTAGGATTTGCTTCTTTGAAAAGTCTAATAGTCCTTTTACTAAATATTATTGGAGCCGCAATTTCATATCTATTTCGAAGAATCTTTGCAAAGTGATCTCCATACCTGACCACATATGATTCATCTTCTTCAGAAGAAAGCGTTTTCTCTTTAAGCAGGCTTTTTCCTTCCTGATATTTGTACGGAATAAGAATGTTCTGGTCCGGATAAAGTTTATTAAGATCTTTAATATCTGGATTTATAAAGTTTGCAATCTTTGAAAAGAAAGAAATCTTTTCATCTTCAACCTTATACTGGTTTTTAAGTATTTTCCAAAGATTCTCCCCTTTTTTAACTTTATGATGTTCTGAATATACCTGACCCTGCTTATAATCTTTAACAATAACCGATTTCTTAAAAAGAAGATGAGGTTCTTTCCCCATCTTTTCAGACAACTCTTCATTAAAATTCTTTTTTACAGTTTCTTCTGAAATACACATTTCAGAAGAAAATAGAAAAAAAGCAGATGAGAAACAGACAATAAAAAATATTTTCATATAAATTTTACCTCATTAAGAATTATTACCTAAGAAAACAAGAAACGAAATGGCCGTCCTGTTTTTGAATAAGTTCGGGATGATTTTTTGTACATATATCCGCTTTAACTTCTGGGCACCTGCTTGAAAATACACAACCTTTGGGCGGATTAAAAGGACTGGGGTTATCGCCGTTAAGCACTATCCGTTCCCTTTTTTTCAATGGATCAGGAAGAGGAACAGCAGAAAGCAGTGCCCGGGTATAAGGATGTAAAGGATTCTGGTATAGTTCATTACTTTCAGCTATTTCAACGATCTTTCCAAGATACATTACAGCGACTTTTGAACTTATGAATTTAACAACACTCAGATCATGTGAAATAAACAGATAAGTAAGGTTCATTTGTTTCTGCAAATCAAGAAACAGATTTATTGTTTGCGCCTGGATAGAAACATCAAGAGCAGATACGGGTTCATCAGCAACAAGTATCTCTGGATTCAGACTCAATGCCCGTGCAATACCGATACGCTGCCGCTGTCCACTGCTGAACTCATGAGGATACTTCTGCGCGTACTCTTTTCTAAGCCCTACCATTTCCATAAGTTCAGAAACTCTTTTACCAATTTGTTTACGGGGCAATACATTATGAATTAATAACGGTTCGCCAATAATACTCCCTGCTTTTTTACGCGGATTTAATGATGAAAACGGATCCTGGAAAACAATTTGAACTTTTTTTCTGAAATCATTTTTTTGGGCCTTGTTCATCTTATAAATATTTTTACCTTTGAATGATACCGTGCCGTTATCCGGCTGATCTAGACACAGCAAAAGTCTTGCAATCGTTGATTTTCCGCATCCAGACTCACCCACAAGACCAAGAGTATCCCCTTTAGAAAGAGTAAAGCTTACATCATTAACAGCCTTTAAAGTTACAGACCCTTTACTGAAAAGCCCGGTAGACAGTGAAAAACTTTTTTTAAGATTTTTAACCTCGAGTAGTGGCGTAGGTTTCATAATAATTCAGGTCAGGTTGTCAGGTTTAATTAAAGTTTCTAATAATTACAAATTAAATAGTTACTAATGTTCCGCCTTCCAGCATCGCACCAGATGCCTGCTGTCATTGTCCGCAGCTACCTCAAAGAGATCAGGCTCTTTCTCAAAACATTTATCAAAAGCATGTTCACACCTTGTGTTAAACTTACATCCCGAAGGCAGATCAATAATAGCAGGGACCATTCCCTTTATGGGTTTCAGTCTTGATTTCCCAAAATGTGGTAAAGATTCAATTAGACCAACAGTATACGGATTCTGCGGTGACCTAAACAGTGTATTAACATCAGCATATTCCATTATTCTGCCGGCATACATTACAGCAACATTCTTTGCACTTTCCGCCACAACTCCAAGATCATGTGTAATCAAAAGAAGAGACATATTATGCTTCTCCTTAAGATTTTGAAGCAAATCCATTATCTGGGACTGTATCGTGACATCAAGAGCAGTAGTGGGTTCATCGGCAATTACAAGATCAGGCTCACAGGCAAGAGCCATTGCGATCATCACTCTTTGACGCATACCACCGCTCATCTGATGAGGATAGTCATTAATACGCCTCGCTGGTGAAGGAATCCCAACATCAGTCAGGAGGTCTACAGCAATTTGCAGGGCGTCCTTTTTTTTCATTTTTCGGTGTATCTGAAGCACCTCAGCAATCTGAGACCCGACTTTAAAAACAGGGTTAAGTGATGTCAGGGGCTCCTGAAAAATCATAGATATCCTGTCTCCCCTTATTTCCCGCATTCTTTTTTCAGTAGCAGAGACCATGTCTTCGCCTTCAAATAATATTTTGCCGCCAACAATTTTTCCAGGTGGAGAAGGCACAAGCCGTAAAATAGAATAAGCTGTCATGGTTTTCCCGCACCCGGACTCACCAACAAGAGCAAGAGTATCCCCTCTGTTCATGCTGAGACTTACCTTGTCAACAACTCTGGCTATTTCTTCTTCAAGCTGAAGGTGGGTTTGCAAATCTATAATTTCAAGTAATACAGAGGACATCACTTATTCAAATCTATATATTAAAAGTAAATAAATTTATCAATTGTCAAATTTAACAGACAGTTTCAACAACAGAACACATTCTATTTTTTTAATAAAAGCATATGATAAAGGCAGTTTAGTGGCAAGCAAAAAAGGAGTCGAAACAATATCTTCAGCATACAAATTTCACGCTCATAATAATCATTCCTTTTCAGATAAAAAATAATCATCTTTTTCAGCAGTCCTCCCGCGCTCCTTACGGGGATCTTCATCTATATTTATCTTATCAATTTGATTCTGACAAAAGACACAGTAACTGGCAGATGGAACAGCTTCGAGTCTTTTAAGAGGAATTTCCTCACCACACTCTTCACAGACACCGTATGTACCATCTTTAAGCTTATGAAGAGCTGCATCTATATTATCAACCTCCTCTGACTTATTTCCAATTATCCTGGCATCTACATGTTTAAGAAGTTCATGAACCGATTTGTCAGGATTATCTTTTAATATATCAAAAGTCAATCTAACATCCTCATCAAGTCTATCACCTATAGACTTCTTTACATCAGCAAGAAGTCCCAATTTTTTACTTATTAAAATATTTTTTAATTGCGCATTTCTTTCTTCAATTTTTGTCATAAATCTTCCCATAGAGATAAAATTAAAATCAACAAACACCCAAATAACGGGTGAATTGACATGTCCCTAGAAGACCCAGCTTTTTGCGGAAAGAAAGGGTTTTCATAATGACAATAAACTTTTATAAAAAAACAAAAGGAGCCCCAAAACAGAGCTCCTTTAAAGTTTAATTCCAGTATTTTTTAATTAGCCTTCATCCATCATCTCTTTAAGTTTAACGCAAAGCTCAAGTGTAATCGTCTCAATCCCTTCTGACTGTGCATAAGCCTCTGTTCCTTCAATTGCGCCCTGACGAACACCACCGGGAACTTTCATCATCTGTTTTTTAGCATCGTCTTCCCAGTTCATGGTAAATGTCGGTGCAATCTCTTTTGTTACTGCATCTTTAATTGTAAACATCCAGACAAGAAGACCAGCAGTCGCTACTCCCTTAAGAATAAAAGCAGAGCCCGGTGATACATTATCAAAAAGATAACCACCCAGCCCCAGGAAAAACAGAATACCAATGGGCTGCATGGTATTTAAACCGCCCATAATAGATCCCATCATGGTAATTGGTGATGCATCAATAGCAAGGGTATTGGCACCAGCAATCGATCCGGCCAGACCAATTCCAGCAAAAGCCGCCGCAACAAAACAAATTGGGCTAAACGGTGAAGGTGCAACTCCAAGCAGCAACATCCCCAATGCGGCGAAAAAAAGTGCGACAATCAGAGTCGGCATTCGTCCTTTTTTATCAATCATCACACCGATAACCGGAAAAGCCACAAAAGAAACAACCCCCATAACCATCATCGGTATCGTTGCCATCAGAGTTGCCTTACCGGTCTCCATACCCTGAGCCGTACCAAACTTAACCCCCCAGGCAATCAAATAGGTTGCAAGTACAACAACATCTGCTCGTGTGATGAGTGCGCACACATAGGCTGCTTTGAGCGCTTTGCTTTCCTTCACCAGGGGAATAACATCCATTAACCCCTGTTTTTCCGCAGCTTTTTCCGGCATTCGGTCTTTCACAAACAGACTCATCAGAATTGCCGCAAAAACACCCATTCCTGCAGAAACATAAATTGCAACAACCACACCTGATCCCTTCACAATAGCACCAAAAACTCCAAATACCAGAATTGAGGCGAGGCCCATAGACATACCGTTTGCAGCCATTCCTTTACCCCGGTCTTTATCATAAGTATAATCAGCAACCATAGTAATAAACTGCGGATAAACCAGAATAAAACCAACCCCAAGAATAAAACGGATAATATAGGCAACAAGTAAACCCGGAGCAAATTGTTCAAACTCAGCTGCCTTAGAAGGAACAAAACTCAGCCAAGCACAAATTGTTGCAGCCGTATCATTTCCAATTCCAAAAGCCTCAGCAATATTAATTGAAGCTGAAAAAAGATAGAATGCTATAGCTACCAGTAAAAACCCAAGTATAGCCAGAATCTTCCGTCCGGTCCGATCAGAAAGTGCTCCGATAAGCGCAACAAAAAAGAGGGTAGCAACCTGACTTTGAATCTGAAGAAAACTGTTTATTGAACCTGAAAAAGCCTGGTCAATTTTAATTATATCCGTCATAAAAGCCGGCTGTATAACAGCAGGAAGACTCAGAAACATACCTGCAATAAAAGTACAGAAAAACATAAAGAAGAAATTTGTTTTTGAGAGTTCAGGAGGGATCTCCATCCCTGCAAATTTGGGCACCTTAATTTTTACTTCTTGATTATTTTCAGCCATTTACACTCTCCCGTTTTTTACTGTGTTAATTTTGATTATTAATTTATAAGTTGATATTATAAATTATAATTATTTGGTGTCAAACTAAAAATATTTAAAGTTCGATAAAATATTTAGTGAAAACAAACAATTAGCGATAAACATTATTAACTAGAACTAACTATTCGCCTTCAGCATCCAGGTCGCAATCTATATAGTCAAATTTATTAACCGAACCATCTGCATCACTAATAAAACCTTTTACTTCAATTTCATCATCTGACAGTTTCTTAAGAACATGTTTTAATAGATAACCAACAAAAGAAATAAGTGCGGCTTCAAAACATTCGACCTTACCGTCTACGGACTTATCATGCCAGTTTAGATACCATTTATCAAAATATTCTCTAAACTTCTTTGATTTAATAGCCTTCTCAACAAGAGGATTATCAAGAGAAATCTCATCCCAGGAAACCTTTAAAGACCAGGTAAATTTTGTTTTTGTATTATCTGCAGCAAGACTGTCATATTTCTTATTTAACAATTCAATAACATCGTCAAAATAATCAGACATGATGTAATTATCCTCTCATTAATTAAATTGGTTGAAAAAGCATATGACAAAGTCCAATTAGTGTCAACACAACATTAATACCCATATGAAAAGCGAGAGAATAGTCTGCCTTATAAAAAACGCACGGACAAAGCAGGTAAATCATAAGGAATGGACATGGATATATAAAATCCTACCATATCGGAAAGGAGATGTTTCAATGGTATAGAAACTATCCAAGAGAAAACAGAACCAGCTTTTCATTAACTCTTCATAGTTTAAAATAAATATTCCTAGCCCTAATTTTAACTTGTAATCAATTATATATTAAATATATACTTTGTGCTAAAAAATATAATCCATCTTATTGATTTTTCAAGAGAAACCTTCATAAGACACATATTGACCTAAGATGGTTATGTGACTGAGAGGGCGGAGCTGAATCTAAGTGAAATGATTCATCAGTTGAAAACCTGCTACAATGCCCATATAACAGTTACTGACTGCCTTAACGCTAAAAGAAGTATATGTGGAAATGATACTCTGACTAAATATTATATTCCTTTAAAAAAACTTACCATTATACTGCAGTTAAACTAAAGTCCTTCAAATATATCTTTTAATGTCATCATTACAATTTTCAAACATAAGAAGAAATATCATCAAGGAAGGCTCATGGGTTTTCATTGGACAGATATTAACTGCACTTGCTGCCCTTGTTGGTATCCGACTGATTACAGAATTCGTCCCGCCTAAAGTATATGGATCTGTAACATTATTAATCGGCATAACTACTCTTGGACGGAACTTATTCTGTACTCCACTCCTTCAAGCTTGTTACCGTTTTTATCCAGATGCAGAACGTTACAAAAGTATTTCTGAATTACGAAAAATCATTACTGACTACTTGAGAAAATCCAGCTGCGCTCTTGCAAGCTTAATGTTACTCATTGGGGCTATAAGCTGTTTTATAACAGGCAGATCATTTATGGGTGTCCTAGCCTTAGTCGTGTATTTTATTGCAACTGTTGCACAAACACTTGAAATCAATCTACTTAGCGCTGCTCGAAGACAAAAGTTTATTGCTCTTTGGGAGTCATTAAATGCCTGGTGTCAACCACTTTTTGCAATCACACTAGTTATAATCTTTGGTGCGACAACCCAATCAGTTATTTGGGGTTACTGTGTAGCTACAGCCAGTATTTATTTCATAATTCGAATATTACCCTTTACACTAGAAGGCAAAGGTAAAGACAAACACCAAACGACAACTCCTCTCAATAATTTACAAAAAAACATACTACACTATTCCCTCCCATTAGCACCCCTTGCACTCGTTGGATGGGTAACTTCGTTAAGCGATCGATATATAATTGGTAACATACTAGGGTTAGAACAGGTCGGCATTTATACTGCGGCCTATGGTCTAATTAGCCGGCCATTCTTAATGTCGTCAGGTATAATTTCAAAAACTCTTCGTCCTATCTACAATAAGGCAGTTTCAAATCACAATACAGCTCTTGAAAAGAAAATTTTCTACATATGGATCATCACTGCTTCAGCCGTAGCAGCTGTTGGAATATTACTAATATTATTTTTGCGTAAATGGATTATACTACTACTTCTGGCAGAGCAATACCGATCAAGTATAGCATTAATACCATGGCTTGCAGCAGGCTTTGCTTTTCAATCACTAACGTTTGTTTTTGAAAACTACCTATATGCACATAAACACACCAAGACAATCCTTCTATGTCAGTCTTTATGCGCCGTTCTATCACTCGCAATCACCATACCTTTGGTTATACATGCGGGTATGAAAGGTGCTGCAATTTCATGCCCTATTTATTTTGGACTATCCCTTTTCTTTCTTTTTTGTGTTAAATCATATTTCAGTAAAAAAACTAATCTCCCGGTTAATAATTAATACTTCAATTTATTACTTCAACAATAAAAAAATAAAATCGTCAAACATATTAAGTAAAGCTATTAAGATAGATAACAAAACGTGCTTTTTGATTACTGTTCTTATGGTTATTCTTGGAGGAATTCGTTTTAGTGATGGGAATGTAATGCATTCAATTGCCTTAGATGTTCGACTTAACAATCCAATCTTTAACATTGGATAGAGCCCTGAAAGAAATCAGATGTCGAGAAAACTAGCTATATTTGCCACTCACCCTATCCAATACCAGGTTCCAATTTGGAGATTACTTGCTGCAAATGAAAACCTGTCAGTTACTGTATATTATTTCAGTGACCAAAGCGTGCGTGAATACACTGACAAGGGGTTTGGTGTAAATATTAAGTGGGACGTGCCATTATTAGATGGATATCATCATATTTTTCTTCAAAAAAACGCTGATTTCAGTTCTTCTACTCCTTTTAAAATCCATAACCCAAAAAAAATACTAATAGAAGGTGGTTTTGATACGATCTTACTGCAGGGTTATATGCATAAATTTGAACGTCAGTTAATACTAACAGCAAAAGCATTAAAAGTTAAAACCCTTTTACGTGGCGACCTGACAGATGAGACATTTAAAAGAGGTCTTTTAAAAACTTTCATCCGCAGTTTATATCTTAAGTGGTTTTATCACTATATAGATTCATTCTGTTGTGTCGGTATACCTGCAAAACAACATCTGGGAAAAATGGGGATAGCTGAAAAGCAAATGTTTATCTCTCCTTATACTGTCGATACAGAATTATTTAACAACCAAAAAAAAATCTCTAATAAAAAAGAGCGGCGCAGTAAACTCGGCATACCGGACAAAGCAAGTGTACTTCTTTTTTCAGGAAAACTGATACCCATTAAAAACCCCCTGCTCATAATTGACGCACTCAAACTAATACCCGATACCGGTAATTTACATCTTATAATTGTTGGGGACGGTGAACTGAGAAAAACACTGAAAGAAGAAGCCCGAAAAGTTTTAGGCGAACGCCTGCACATGGCAGGCTTTGTCAATCAAAGCAAGTTAGGATGCTATTACAGTGCCGCAGATATGTTAATATTGCCTTCTGAATACGAAACCTGGGGACTTGTTATTAATGAAGCAATGCAGTTTGGTCTTCCGGTCATAGTTAGCGATAAAGTAGGCTGCCGCCATAATTTAGTACTTGAAGACAAAACAGGTTTTGTGTTTCACGCGAACAAACCACAATCACTGGCTGAGAAGATATCAAACATTTTAAATAATCCTAGTAAAATATCCCAAATGGGAAAAAACGCTGCAGAACATATCAAGCAGTATACAACTGCTACAGCAGTCCAGGGCATTCTATCAGCCATGCAGTTCAAAAAGACCGAATAACTGACATCAACAACTATTTTAAAACCATGCATACTAATTATCGTATCTTATATATTGGCACATGTTGGGATGGCGCAACCTGCAAGATGCGCTGTGATATCTTAAAAGAACTTGGCCATCAGGTCACTATAATTGACACACATAATGTTATTTCACAAAAGTTACCAACAAAGCTTTACCATAGAATCTTAAATCGACTGGGATATCCATCTGATATAAGCTGTGCTTATACTAAAATCCTTCATAATATTTCAGTAAACAAATATGATATCGTTTGGGTAGACGATGTTAGGCTTATCAGCAGACAGCTCCTTATCAAACTTAAAAAACAGTCTCCAGAAACAATTCTATTAAGCTTTATAATGGACAACCCTTTTTCCTCCCGTTTATTTTACTGGCAAAGATTTTTCAGCGCCATACCATATTATGATATCCACTTTGTTATACGAGATGAAGACATTATTAAGCTTTACAAACACCGGGCTAAACGTGTTTCCAGATACCATAAGGGATACGCACCCCAAACACATAAGCCTATGGATCTTCCATCCGACAGCCATTTCTTTGATGTGTTTTTTACCGGACATCATGAGCAAATACGGGAAGAATACATTGCTCATCTCTTAGAAGCAAATATACCTATTACCGTTTCAGGACACAGGGACTGGCAAAAGGGCTCTCACTGGAAAACTATTAAACCGCACTTTATAGACGGGGGGTTTTACGCCACCGATTATACAGAGGTATTAAATAAATCCAATATCGCACTCTGCTTTTATTCACAGTTCAATAAAGATACTGAAAACTCCAGAATGTATGAAATTCCAGCCTGTGGTACTTTCATGCTGGCAGAAAGAAACAACGAAAACATTTCTATATTTAAAGAAGGTAAAGAAGCGGAATTTTTTTCCTCACCGGAAGAATTACTTAAAAAGGTACGATATTATCTTGCCCATGCTGATGAACGTATACAGATTGCTAAAGCTGGCAGGAATCGCTGTATAAAAAGCGGGTACAGCTATAGTAACCGATTAACACAGATACTCAATGAGGCAACTGGTACTTATCATCATAATTAATAATACACACATCCTTTCATAAAACCTGTCATTAATAATCATCTCTTTTATTGCGGACAGCCTGATAATTCTATCACCCTTAAACACTTTATATTTAAATTCACTGCATATAATACTAATTAAATTTAGCAGATCATAAAAAATGATTACTAGTACCGAATTACAGCTGCTTCTTTGCACATGTATTTGCATGTTATCAATTATAATGAATTGGAAGGGAATCATTAAGCCTATTCATCTAAATTTCTACCAGATCATTTCAATTTTTGTTGGAATATATTTTGGGTTAGGAACCTGGACAGCATTCATATACGGAAATTTTTCATTACCTATCGAAAAAACACATATTATTTTTGAGACTTATCTCGTAATTGCTTTTTATTTGACAGGTTTAAAACTAATCGAGAGGCTGGCTGTATCGAGAATAGATCAAAAACTGCCATATTACGAAAACCACTTCACAATTATAACTTTTTTCTATTCCTATTATAAAATTAGTTGGCAGCGTATTATAATTGTAGTTTTATGTGTGTGGCTATTGCGAATTTACCTGGGATTAAGATATGGACTTTGGCTCTCCGGATCTGCAAAAGCAGAAACTGTTCTGCTACTTCCTTATAGTATTGTTGTTATTAATCAGATTACAATAATAATAATGCAGGGGTGTCAAATCTGGGCCGCAGCGTCATTCTGGTCAGATAGACGTTTTGCATATAAATTTTATTCATTAGCTATTTTGCTCTCTGAATTTTTCTGGACTTTTCTTCGAGGCAGACGATGGATTATCATGTGGATAATTTTTATTTTATTCGGCTTTTTTTGTTCAGGTAAAAAACTTTCCTTTAAATATGTAATTACATTTTTAGTTATTATGTTTTTTAAAATAAATTTTATTTTTCCTTTTTTTCTAAGTGTTAGAACCACACGAAATACCACCTTTGCAAAAAATCAAGACGCTTTTTCGAGTTTTAACAATAGCGCAATATACGCTTACAAAAACTTCAAAAAAACTTCAAAAAAAATAAATAATGAAAACATGCGTGAACGTCCGTTAGGACTATATAGATTTATCGCACAAATTTGTGAAAGTTCACAAAACAACCCGCTTATGTTGGGAAATGCACTTTTCCGTAGCATAATTATGGCAGTACCGTCAGCAATTGTTCCGATGAAAAGAGGGCTTTTAACCTCGGAACAGTATATTCAACAACATTACAAACTTAATCAAACTGACTCTGCCAATACCTGGCCCGCGGTTGGTTATGCAGACTTTGGCATAGCTGGAGGTTTTATTGTAGGTATTATTGTTGGATCTTTAATTTTAATTATTGCAAACTGTTCAAAATTTATCCTACCCACTTATCCTCTAATAAGCTTATCCTTTATTGGAAGCTTAATATTAAACCTGATTCAGGTTGAAGCTGACCCAAATGCATGGTGGACTTTATGTAGAAATATAGTTGTAGTAATCTTCATTGCAAAATTCCTTGATATTTTTTATCTAAGAAAAAAATAAAATTTGCTATACTGCTAATATGAGCAATTCATCTTTCAAAATCCTAATTTTTAGAATAGGCCAACTTGGCGACATGTTGGTTACAGTACCCACACTTTGGGTACTTAGAAATAAATACCCTTATGCCGATATCACAATGTTCAGTGATGTGCATACATCAACAAACTATACTACCGCAAGAGATGTGTTTGAAAAATCACCCCTAATAAATAATTTCATTACATACAATACATCTGCTTCGCTGGGACCATTAAGAACAATTATACAATCAATCAAAACACTTATTTACTTAAGGCGACAACGTTTTAATCTTGCATTTTATCTAGCTCCTTCACGCAGAAACAAAAAGCAGGCAAAACGTGACGAACTATTTTTTAAGATTGCTGGGATTAAAACATGTATCGGTTTTAAGGAGTTTTACCATTTGCCAGCACCTCCAATGACAGGTAGTACCATACCAGTAATATCCCAAGAAGCTGACCTTCTACTACAACGGATTAATGCTGCAGGAATAAGAATTCCACCCCTAGGAGAAGGCAGAACTGATTTGGCTATTGGTCATAAAGAGTTTACCAATGTTGAAAGTTGGTCGAAATCTCAGATCCCTGATGGAGACAGGCCATGGTTTGCCGTAGGACCCGGGTCAAAAATGCCTTCAAAAAAATGGCCTGTTGAAAGGTTTCAGAGGGTTGTACAACACTTAATCAACAAACATGATATATGGCCGGTTGTCTTTGGATCAACCGATGATATCCCGAACGCTAAATTACTCATTTCAAAATGGGGACGTGGTCACATCGCTGCCGGAGATCTCAACATTAGGGAAAGTATTTCTGCTTTGTCACGCTGTTGCGCATTTCTAGGGAATGATACTGGAACCATGCATATGGCGGTATCAGCTAGCCTTAGGTGTATAGCCATTTTTTCATCAAGAGATTACCCCGGTCACTGGGATCCCTATGGAAGCGGACATATTGTCTTACGTCAAAACATGTCATGCAGTGGATGCCTTCTTGAATCGTGTGTGGAGAAGAATATGAGCTGTTTACTCTCTATAGATGAAACTTCTGTTATAAATGCATGCGAAAACATACTCCGCGATTATTTTAAAACCCATCACCAGTGATTATTTAAAAACAAGAAGTATAAATAATAAATTCAACAAATTATACAAGCACCAAAAATATTACTAACTGCAATAATTGCAAAACACATATTCACTCCCCATTAAAACCGAAAACTACCTGGCAGCAAATATTGTGAAAGTTTTACATGTCATTCCTTCCGTAAGCCCATTGTATGGTGGTCCAAGCAGGGCTATAGTTGAAATCTCAGAAACATTAAACAGGATTGGTATTGAGGTTGATATAGCGACAACTACTGGGCACGGCTCCAAGGAACTTAAAGTCCCATTAGACCAGCCTGTCAATACAGCCGGAATCAATTACTTCTATTTTAAACGACAAACTCCTAAAGTAATTACTTTTTCAATACCACTATTCATCTGGCTTTATAAACACCTCACTGATTATGAAATTATTCATATCCACTCTTTGTTTAATTTCCCTTCACTTGCAGCATCTACTTTAGCAAGACTATTTAAAATTCCATATGTAATTCGCCCTGTTGGGACTTTAGATGCATGGAGTTTAAAACATAAAAATTGGAAAAAAAAACCTTATTACTTATTCGTTGAGAAAAACACCCTTAAACATTCCTCAGCAATACATGCAACCTCTATTCATGAATTTGACAATATTAATAAGCTTGGATTCGGATTAAAAACAAGTATTATCCCCTTGGGAATCAATCTCCCAACAATTAAAAGAAATCTTAAAGACAGTATTTATTTGAAAATATTATTTTTAAGTCGACTGCATCCTGTGAAAAACATTCCATTGCTGTTACAATCATTAAATATCTTATTAGAAAAAAATATAAAATTTGAACTTACTATTGCTGGTGATGGTGAAATCACTTATAAAAAAAGGCTCATAAATGAAATTGAAAACTTAGGCATCAAAAGATATATTAACTTTGTTGGTTTTGCAAATGGTAATGAAAAAAGAGAACTGATGTTAAGTTCAAATGTATTCGTACTTCCTTCTTATCAAGAAAATTTTGGCATAGCTGTTGCCGAAGCAATGTCTTATGGCTTGGCTGTTATAGTAAGCGATCAGGTAGCCTTGTCAAAAGAAATTGAAAAAAATGAGTCAGGCATAGTAGTTCCAACAAATGACCCGCACAAACTGGCCGAGGCTTTTATTTTTTTAAACGATATTGCTATTCGTAATAAAATTGGAGAAAATGCAAGATTACTAATCAAAAGAGAATTTTGTACGGAAAAAATGGGCAAGGGTTTAGTTAATCTCTATCAAAAAATAATAAATAAGTATTAATTTACGATTACTTAATTATGGAACCAGATATTAAATCAAATAGAACTGCTATAAAATATTCAAAATTCGAGATATCTCTTCGAGTGTTATGGATATTTGGAAATATTATTTTCAAATTTACGCCCAGACCATTCTTCGGTTTGAGATCTTTACTACTTAAAATTTTTGGTGCTAAAATAGGGCATAATGTTAACATATATAACTCTGCAATAATATATATGCCCTGGAACCTGGAAGTTGGAAATTGGTCAGCTATTGGTGAAGAATGTCTAGTATACAATCTTGGGAAAGTAACAATTGGTGAGAAAACAACAATATCTCACCGTGCGCACATCTGTGCCGGAACTCATGATTATTCCGATCCAAAACTCCCTCTTATAAAGCCTACTATTACCATTGGAAGAATGGCCTGGATATGTGCAGATTCATTTATAGGACCTGATACGAATATAGGTGAAGGAGCTGTTATTGGTGCAAGAGCAGTGGTTGTTAGAGATGTTGAACCTTGGACAATCGTTGGTGGCAATCCAGCGAAGTTTATTAAAACTCGGAAAAATAGAAACAATAAATAATGAATGAAGACATGCAAGATATCTCCGGATATAAATGGAATTATGCTCACGAGTCATGTGCTCATAAATATTTGCTGCCACAAATATATAAGCTTTTGGATGAAATTGACTGGAAAGATAATAATAAAAGGATTTTTGATTTAGGATGTGGGAATGGAGCAACTGCAAAAAATCTAACAAATAAAGGTTTTGATGTTACCGGAGTTGATCCTTCAACAGAAGGGATTGCTCAGATATATGCGAAAACTCCAAATTTAAAACTATACGAAGGTTCATGTTACGAACCCCTTGATAAAAAATATGGTAAATATCCGGTTGTTATTAGTCTTGAAGTTATTGAACATATATACTCTCCCAGAAAATTTGCTAATTGTGTTTATTCATTACTTGAAAAGAATGGGACTGCTATTATTTCAACGCCATATCATGGTTATTTAAAAAATCTAGCGATTTCAATAACAGGTAAGATGGATGCTCATTTTACTGCTCTTTGGGATAACGGTCATATAAAATTTTGGTCTGAACGTACTCTTAGTATTTTACTGAAAGAAGTTGGTTTTAATAATATTCATTTTAAAAGAATTGGTCGTGTCAGCTGTATAGCAAAAGCTATGATAGCAATTGCAAAAAAATAAAATTTAAATATCTATATATCTCAGTTTTAATTATTCAACTAAACAAAAAATCATTCATACTCATTATCGTAAATCTTTATCACAGAGTATTTATATCCTTGATTTACTATCATAAATCATATTTTAAGGTGTAGTTAATGTCAATTTCAATTGTCATCCTTACACTTAATGAGGAGAAAAATCTCCTGGGCTGTTTAGAATCCATCTCTTGGTGTAAGGATATTGTCGTATTTGATTCTTTCAGTGTTGACAAAACTGTCGACATTGCAAAGTCCTTTGGCGCACGTCTTATTCAGCGGCAATTTGACAATTATGCCTCTCAGCGAAATGCTGCACTTACTGATGTCAAATACACCCATCCCTGGATATTTATGCTTGATGCGGATGAACGCATTACGCCGGAACTCAAAAAGGAAATTCAATCAATTTGCAATAAAAAAGAATCGGATATCTCACTATATTATATTCGTCGAAAGGACATATTTCTGGGAAGATGGCTAAAGCATAGCAGCGGATACCCAACATGGTTTGGCAGGCTTCAAAAAATCGGCGAAGTTCGAGTTGAACGGGAAATCAACGAAGAGTACCACACAAGCGGTAAAACAGCTCACATAGAACAACACATGCTGCATTATCCTTTTAATAAGGGAATCTCACACTGGTTCGATCGTCACAACCATTATTCTTCAATGGAAGCTGCAACGCTCATTAATGAAACCAGTGGAAACATAAAGATTTCCAATTTATTTTCAAGTAATCCTATTGAAAAAAGAAAAGCTTTCAAACAGCTGGCATATCGATTACCCTTTAGACCGCTTTTAACCTTTATCTATTTATATTTTTTCAGACTTGGCTTCCTTGACAGAATCCCCGGATTAACGTATTGCACCTTAAGGTCCATATATGAATATATGATTGACCTTAAAATAAAAGAAATAAAACGTAAAAACAACGACCTTCCCTTCTAGTCTATTTATGACTTCCATATCAATAATTACCCCCACATACAACGCAGACAAAACAATAAATGACTGTATTCAAAGCATTCGTCAGCAAGACCTTTCGGTTGAACATATAATAATTGATAACAATTCAACTGACAACACTCATAACATTATTGAAAAAAATAGCTCGCACATAGCATATTTCATTTCAGAGCCTGATAAGGGGTTATATGATGCAATAAACAAAGGGATCAAAATTGCAAAAGGTGATATTATTGGTATTCTAAATGCTGATGATATTTATTACAAATCAACTGCCTTAAAAAAAGTCCTAAATTCTTTTAAAAATACAAATATTGATTCGTGCTACGGTAATCTGGTTTATGTAGATCAGAATAATACAGATAAAACTATCCGCTACTGGAAATCTGGTGATTACCGTCCAGAAAAATTCTTTTGGGGCTGGATGCCTCCCCACCCAACCTTCTTTATAAGACGTGAATTATATATAAAATATGGTCTATACAATTTACAGCTGGGAAGTGCTGCAGATTATGAGCTGATGCTTCGTTTTTTATTAAAACAAATGATTACGACAACTTATATTCCAGAAACGATTATAAAGATGAGAACAGGCGGTATAAGCAACTTATCTTTAAAAAACAGAGTCATGGCAAATATCATGGACAGAAAAGCCTGGAAGACAAACGGTCTAACACCCTACCCCTGGACATTATTTTTTAAACCGCTTAGAAAAATAAACCAATGGTTATCTAAACCGGGAATCAACTAATATATTGAAATATTTATTAATTCGTAATACATTTAAAATTTAATTCAGTAAATTAAAATAAAATCATGACAACAATACTTGCCGTCTTCATAATCTCCCTCACAATATCACTTGTGCTCACACCTTTTATCACGAAAGTAGGAATACGATATGGCCTGCTAGACATGCCAAATGAAAGAAAAATTCATAAATTTCCAGTACCCCGTATCGGTGGAATTGCAATATTTTCCTCCTTTATTTCAACACTCATCATAATCAACTTATTTAACTCAAGTATCATTTCTCTTTTTTCCATAAATCATCAGATGTTAAGCTTTCTCCTCGGCGGCATTATTGTTTTTGGGATTGGTATTTATGACGACATTAAAAGCCTTCGCGCTTCAGTAAAATTATTTTTTCAAATTCTCGGTGCATCTATAGCTTTTTCTGGAGGTCTACAAATAGATGGTTTTGATATTTTCAGTACAACAGTTAGTTTTGGATTATTCAGTTACTTTATCACTGTATTCTGGTTCTTACTTTTTATTAACGCAGTTAACCTTGCAGACGGGCTCGATGGACTGGCAGCAGGGATAGTATTTTTCGCCTGTTTGGTTATGATTATTTTATTAATAATCAGAGGTGAGTATCTTGTTGCTATGATAACTGCGGTTCTAGGGGGGGCTACTCTTGGATTTCTCAAATACAATTTTAATCCTGCTTCAATTTATTTAGGTGATGGAGGCAGTTATTTCCTGGGATATACCATTGCCGCACTATCAATAATGGGATCATTTAAAAGTCAGGTCAGTGCCGTAATGCTGCTTCCTCTTGTAGCACTTGGCGTACCCCTTTTTGACACCTTAATCGCACCCATACGAAGATTTGTTTATGGAAATAAATTGTTTCGACCCGACAGCGACCACATACACCACCGTCTAATCAAAAAGGGGCTTACACATTATGGTGCCGTAATTGTCATATATGCGACAACTTTTATTCTTTGTCTTCTGGCTCTAATCCTGGTTAATATACGTGATGAACAGGCAGGGCTTATACTTATTATGCTGGGCTTTTGTGCCTTCATCATAATACAAAAACTAGGATACTTTGAATACTTTGCCGTCAATAAAATTATGACCTGGTTGAGAGGTATCCCCGATGGCCACTTGAAAATCCCCCACCTGTGGCCGGGTCAAAATCCCCCACCCTCAGACAGCAGAACGGTTGTAAGTTAATCCAGTTTCTTTTTTAATGCAAGTCTTTTAGAAGCTTCTTTGA